>Ga0194060_10000007_pt1 | contig 142112 bp, 131 predicted proteins | sample SepL225m_MetaG_FD_163427 | JGI IMG/M metagenome (GOLD analysis project Ga0194060, IMG submission 163427) | Anoxic zone freshwater microbial communities from boreal shield lake in IISD Experimental Lakes Area, Ontario, Canada - Sep2016-L222-5m | ecosystem: Environmental > Aquatic > Freshwater... | reverse complement strand
TCAACGTCGTCGAGCCCGAGTCGCTTGGTGCTGATGGCTTCGATGAGGTTGGAGAGACGGTCGTCATCAAGGTCACGCTGGCCGTGGGTGGTGGCGTTGAAATCGACGCGGTCGATGATACCCTGCAGGAGCGGATTCTCTTTGGCGATGGCCCGCATGTTGGTGGTCACGCCTTCACCTATTTTGTCGGAAAGCTTGCGGATGACCGACCAAACGGGCTGCTCGGGATCGTCCGGCAAAAGGGGGAGATAGAATCGTACCAGTTTGTGGTCAGCTCTGGCAAGTTGGAAAGCCTTCTTGCGCGAACCGACCTCGGCGGCAATACGGTTCAGCTCGTCATCAAAGACATCGCAGAGACGCTTGGTAAAGATGAGCGGGAGGATGTAGTCCTTGTATTTCGGAGCATCCTTGGCACCCCTGATAGAACAGGCTGCGGCCCAGATCCAGGACTCAAGGGATTTCCCGTTACCGTTATGATTTGCCATCAGGGTTCAGTACTTTATTTTTTGTGCGCATCATGCTCACATAATCTTTGAAAACATTTTACCTGAGTAATCAGCTCGACACACAGCGTTTGACTGGAATTGCTGAATGTTAACAAAAGGTAAGTGCTGTACGATACTGAAATCTTCGGTAAAAACCGCATCACGGAACTCCACGGCACCGCCTTGTGGGGAGCCGAATACTGCATTATCCGTAGAGAGTTATGTCATTATATTCTGAATTTGCCCCGTGGTATGAACAGCTTTTTCCGTTCCGTGAAGAGGTTTATCTCTTCCTTTGCGAACATGCCGGTACTTCAGGAAGCGCTATCCTTGATGCCGGATGTGGGCCGGGTCACTATTGCGCGAGGTTTCAGCGTGATGGTTTCCGCTCAACAGGTATTGATCTGGATCAGAAGATGATTGATGAGGCAGCGACCTCCTTTCCTGACCCGGAATTCCACTGTATGAGCATTGAAAATATCGCCTCATTGCGTCGTTCGTTCCGTTTGATCTTTTCCACAGGCAATGTTGTGGCCCATCTTTCACCTGCCCGATTTTCAGCTTTTATTCAGAATGTATACACTGCTCTTGAACCTGGAGGTTGCTGGATTTTTCAGGTGGTGAACTGGGACTATATTCTTGGGCTTGCAGAGTACCGTTTTCCGGTCAAAACGCTTGATGATGGTTCGGTAGCCTTTTATCGCCGCTATCCGATTATTTCTCAGGAACGTGTCATTTTTGATGTCGAGCTTGTTTCAGGCGGCCAGCAGGTTTTCCATGAGCAGACAACACTCTATCCTCTCACTTCCGACAGTTTTCTTCAAAGGCATAGCGACGCTGGATTTTCTCTGACTGGTATGTATGCCGCTTTTGATAAAACACCCTTTAACAGAGAGCGTGATTCCGGTCTTGTGATGGTGTTTATGAAGGAGCAGGGGAGGGTTATGAGTACTTTACTCTAATTCCAGGTTGTACGTTTTTTTGCTCAGGTCACTAAAAAAATCTCAAGAGGCGATTTCGTTTATTCATCAGTGAATAAATTCTAAAATGAATAAATTCACTAATGAATAAATTTTGATGATTGCGGGCTCCCTATTATGAAGCTTGGCAACCCCCGCAACCGGAGAGGACTATTTTGGTCGTATCCAGCGATGGATGACTTTGGGCGCTACCAGGAAACAGATCACATCCGCTTTTCCTGTGTTCGTCGTCTTGGCAAGATTGATCGATGAAGGCTACACCAGCCCGCCTGACATCAACAACTGAGTACAGTTTTTTTCATTTCCTTTACGCGATTGGATCACCTGTAAAAAATTATGTTAGCAAGAACAATACTGAAAGTTGCATCTCAAATTCCGTGGGATAAAGTAATTGACCTTGCGCCCTCAGTTGCAGAGAGGGCGGGAACGCTCTGGAAGAGTATTAAAAGCAAAAACAAGCGTCAGTCAGTTGATGAGAGCATGGTGTATTCTTCATACAACACAGAGTTGTCGGAGAGTGATATGCTTAAAGCCCGATTGGATAGACTGGAAGAGCGGGTGGAGAGTTTGGAGGAACAAATTCAGCTATCCGCCGGATTGCTCAAAACGTTGGCCGAACAGAATACTTCATTGGTGCAACGGATTGAGCTGCATCGAATCCGCCTCATTCGTCAATCTCTCCTTTTTGCCGGAGTTGCCGCTGTGTTGGCTGGATCGATAGTGTATCTCTTTATTCGGTAGTGATTGTCTGACAATGCCCCCTATGCTCCTTTCCCATAAAAAAAGTGCAATTCCAGCATTGGGATTCGCGGAGTTCATTTCGCTGACGGCGGTGATGATGTCGCTGGTCGCCCTCTCCGTCGATACCATGCTGCCCGCCCACTCGGAGATAGGCAGGGATCTCGGAGCTATCGACAACAACAGCTCACAGCTCATCATCTCCCTGTTTTTTCTCGGAATGGCTTCTGGTCAACTGCTCTACGGTCCGGTGTCGGACAGTACCGGGCGCAAACCGGCCATTTATCTGGGTTACGGGCTCTTCATAGCAGGCTGTCTGCTCTCGCTCTTCGCCACAACCCTGAACGTCATGCTGGCGGGGCGATTCCTTCAGGGATTCGGAACGGCAGCTCCCCGCATCGTCGCGATGGCAATCGTTCGCGACCGTTACGAGGGGAGCGCCATGGCCCGTGTTATCTCCTTTGTGATGACGGTTTTTATCATTGTCCCCATTATCGCCCCGGCCCTTGGGCAGGGTATGCTGTTGCTTGCAGGATGGCGTGCTATTTTCGCTTTATTTCTCATATTGGCTTTGCTCTCGCTTGTCTGGTTTGCCCTTCGCCAGCCCGAAACCCTGTCAAAGGAAAAAAGAGTCCCGTTTTCGTTCAAACGGATCTTCAGTACTGTCATAATCATTTTCGGCAACCGCAACGCAATGGGCTATACGGTAACTGCCGGTCTTGTCTTCGGATTTTTTCTCGGCTACCTGAATTCCGCCCAGCAGATTTTCCAGGAAGAGTATGTGCTTGGAGCGGAGTTTCCTCTCTATTTTGCCTTTCTTGCTCTCTCGATAGGCGGCGCCTCACTTTTCAATGCACGGCTGGTGCTTCACCACACCTTGCAGTCACTTTCACGACGTGCGCTCATTTCCATCAGCGTACTCTCAGCCGGGTTTTTTCTTTTTGGGTTCTGGAGTCACGGACATCCGCCGCTTTGGATGCTCATGGCATATCTTTTTGCAACGTTTTTTGGCACCGGGATACTCTTCGGTAACCTCAATGCGCTGGCCATGAAGTCTCTCGGAAAAATCGCCGGTATCGGAGCTGGCGTTGTTGGTTCACTCTCAACCTTCATCTCACTCATTGCAGGAACCACCATCGGTCAGAGCTATAATGGCACCGTCTTGCCTCTCACGGCAGGTTTTTTCATGCTCAGCCTGGTATCGCTCGCTGCTATGCGATGGGCGGAAAAGTAAAACGTTATGCTTTACGGGCGATAATCCTGCCTCTGCCCACCTTGCCCGCCGCTGAGGCATCGCGCCACAGAGTAATGCCGCGTACTACTTCTTCATACATTTCCTGGCCGTAGGTATCGAGGATCCCTTGACGAAACTCCTTCTGCACCTTGTCAAGGTATATTTGAATATGTTCGGCAAAATCGGGAGAGAGGTCTTCTTGCTCAATGACCGCCAGCCCGGCAGTTTCGGCCAATGTCGCATATCCATCCAGCGTCTCCATTGAGGGAAAAACCATAAACGTATAAAGAGCTTGCCATTCATCGCTGGTCATTGAGCCAGTTTCCAGCCAGTCGGTAAAGGCAAGGATACCCCCCGGTTTCAGGACACGGGCGCACTCTTCGATAAGCCGTTTTTTATCAGTGATGTAGCACCAGGCATCTTGCCCCCATACCACATCGAACGTCTTTGCCCGGAACGGCATGTCGAGAGCGTTTCCCAGTTTGTATTCAACCTTGTTATTCAGCCCGGCCTCTGTTGTGCGGCGGATGGCCTCTGTGTGCATCCGTTGCGTGGCATCAAGGCCAGTGACGTGGCAGCCATACGTTTGAGCTACATGACGAGCCGGACCACCCAGCGCACTGCACACATCGAGCAGGTGACTATGCGTATTGACTCCGGCTTTTTGTGCCAGAATGTTGGTCTCTTGTTTACCGCCGACATGAATTTGCTCGCCCATAAGCATCTCCCACAGAATACCGCCAGGCCCATCGTAGACTTCATTGACGTTTTCAATTGTGACATCCAGTCTGTTTCCACTCATTTGAATTGTCTCCTTGTTGAGTCGCTTCTGGGTATACTCCTCGAAGCTGTGCTTGTTGACAGAATTTCTAATCTTATCGGGTTGTTGATGGTACAAGCTTTTCTTCCTGCTGCTTTTCCCGAATCAACCAGCATTTAGTATCCAGACCATCGGCATCGCCATTGTAGTGATAAGCACTGGCCCTGCATCCCCAGCAATGCGGGTTGTTGGTGCAAGTGTTACAGGGATCGGGCAGGTTACTGACATCGTGCAGCTCTCCGTGGACGAGGGTGTTGCCATGTTTGGCGATGATTTCTGAAAATGGCGTTGAGCGGATATTCCCTACGCCTTCGCGGATCACCGAACAAGGTGTCACATCACCGGAGAATGTCACCGTTGCCATTGTGCCGCAGTAATATTTATCAGTATCCATCGCGGCTATGGAGATGTTGTCACCACCGTAATTGATACGGTTACGCTCGGTGTAGACTTTTTGGACTTCAGCAAGATTCGGCTCAAACGCCCTCCACTCGGCGCCCATTCCTGCCGGGTTGAACATGGTCAGGCAGGTGCGGAGTCCTTTCTCTTCAAACCACCATCGCATCGTTTTGATGGCATCTTCAGGCCCTTGCCGTGCAGTGTAGGTGATGCAATTGATCATCTCTTCAGCGGGTTTGCCCAGTTCAAGCATATTGGTCACCCCTTCAACGATGGCTTCGATGAAGTGACGATTTCCACCCCGATGGAGTTTGCCGTAGACCTCAGGCGTTATGGAATCGACATGAACCGACACAAAGCCCCCTTCGCTCACTTCATGGACCTGAGCTGCAATCTGCCTGTTTTTCAAGGGCAGTCCACTGGTCCAGACATTGTTGATCATGCCCAGTGACCGGGCATAGTGCATCAACTCATACCAGTCAGGCCGGACAAGCGGATCGCCTCCCAGCCAGTCGATGGCCCGAATCTCCAGCGCCGCAGCATCGCGGAGCAAACTGCGGATTTCATCCGAGGTGAGTCCGCGACTCTCGCGGGGTGTGGAACCGGCATAACAGTAGATGCAGCCTTGGTGGCAGGCATCGGTGGTTTCAATTTGCAGCGCATAGAGCCTTTTCTGCTCAAAATATCGTTTTTGCTCCTCTTCACGCCCGACGGCTAAACCTCCGTATCGACTCAGATGATTGTTGATGCAAGTGGCCATAAACTTTTCTCCAGATTAGTTTATAATTTCCGAGTGTGATTTTTCCTGGCTGACGAGTCGCCCGCAGGGCAATCTGTGCTCCATTTGCATAGTTCAGAACAGCGAATAAATGTTTATTGTTACATATCGCTCGACCTCTCCATCGGAATGTAATGAAAACGGATTGATCACGACAGAATTTATGTGATGCTCTTGTTTTCGCCTGTTTTTGTACCTTTGCAGAAGAAGTTGTTAAAATATAGCACTATATACAAAAGATGACAATGGTTGCAACACCAGGGGGCAGTTCCTTCCCCCGCAGTTACTCCGGGAAAACTGTCGGCCAACGCTGCTACAGATGTACGGCAAGAGTAGACCAAAGTTATCGGGGCTCTCTGCTGTGAATAAAAGTCGACTCCTCATTATCTTTACCAAAAACCCGGTGAAAGGAGAGGTCAAAACACGCCTTGCCGGGAGCATTGGAGAGCAAAAAGCCCTTGAGGTTTACGAAACACTCAGAGAGCATACTGCCAGGGTAACAGAGGGGGTTGAGGCAGTACGGATGATTTATTATTCCCGCTTCATCCCCTCTTCTGACCATTTTCTTACTGAAAAGTTTTTACCAAGACTTCAGAAGGGAGATGATCTGGGAGAGCGCATGTTTCATGCCATGGAGGAGGGGGTAGAAGCTGGCTTTGCCCATATCGTCCTCATCGGAACAGACTGTGACGAGCTGAGCCGCGAAATTCTTGATGAGGCATTCTCTGCCCTTGAGCGATATGATGCGGTCATAGGGCCAGCCAGCGACGGGGGGTTTTACCTTATTGGACTCAAGAGGGTTTTGCCGGAACTCTTTCTTGACCGTCAATGGAGCACCCCTGAAGTTTTTGGGGAAACCACTACAATACTCCACCGTTTTGCCATAGAGTACGAACGGCTACCGGAACTCTCGGATATTGATACCTTTGAAGATCTGAAAAAGAGCTCCTTATGGCCACTCCAACCATAAGCATCATCATGCCGACCTGTAACGAGGAGGTCATTATTGCAGGCTCGCTTCACAACCTCCTTGCCATAACGGAAAAGTCGGAGGGAATTGAAATCATTGTCAGTGATGCCAGCAGAGACTGTACACCCGATATTCTGGGTAGCTTTCCGGTAACCGTGTGCCACAGTGCAAAGGGACGTGGTACGCAGATGAACTGCGGTGCCCGTGTGGCAGGAGGCGATATCCTCTATTTCCTCCATGCCGATACCTTCCCGCCCACAACCTTTGTCGAAGATATTCGTGCGGCTGCCGCCACCGGAAAAAAAGCTGGCTGTTTCAGGATGAGTTTTGATGACAACCACCCACTCATGACCCTGTTTGGATGGTTTACACAGTTCCCGTTCCTGATTTGCCGTGGAGGAGATCAGTCGCTTTTTATCGACAAAGGGCTCTTTCTTCGCATTGGCGGCTTCGACGAAACCTTGCTCATCATGGAAGATTACGATATCATCACCCGGATTGAGCGGCTTGAACGGTTCCATATCCTTGAGGCCGAGGTAACTACCTCAGCCAGAAAATATCTTCGCAACGGCATCATCCCCCTTCAGATGAGCTTCGGCACCATTCATCTCATGTATGCACTTGGGGTTGACCAGGCGACCATTATCCGCTACTACAGGGAAAATATTCTTTGACCCCAACCAGCGTCACCAACGACGCTCTGCTCTCAGTCTTGATACACCACCGGGTCCGGCGAGTCGATCATGGGATTGAGACGAACCGCCAGAGAGAAAAGATAGGGATAATCCTCCTTGAGATGCTGCATATAGAGGAGCCATTCCCGGATGAGATGACCGAAAACCCGCCTTATGTCGCCATTGATGTGTTCTTTGTCGCTCGGAGGAAGACGATCGAACGACTCCCGGGCCCCAAGCTCTTCAATGGTATGAAACGCTGCCCAGAGAAGGTCAGTAAAATTTTCATGCTCAAGCAGATTCTGGTTTTCCAGCAGGCTCAGCAGGAAACTCCGTTTTCCGGCCATGAACTGCTTCAGGGAGGGGAGTGCGTCACTATCGATACTGATCCTCTGGTTGCTTTGGCGCAGATAGTCGAGCGCCGCATCAAAATCCTCTTTTTTCCAGGATGCAGTCATACGCATGCGGTTTTTCAGCTCCTCGCTTCCGACCACGTGTGCAGACAACTCCTTCAGCAGGCGGTTGCCGAATTCACTGAAAAAGACACCGATAACCATGTTCAGTTTTCTCATAACCGACTGGCGCTCCCTTTCCTTGAGCACCCTTTCAACGAGGATCGTGACAACGATGATGTAAATGGGCAGGAAGGCGAGATTGCCGAGAAAGCTGGCTGATATGTCCTTCAAGTTGCCGAAAATGCTGAAGTCAATACCATAAAGAGCCAGCGAGATGGCAAAGAGGGCAGAGACCGTCCACACCTTGTTCATAAAGAGTTTATTAAACATGAACACTGTTATGTTAACCGGAACCAAAAAACCTGAAATACCTTGCAATGATACACAAACAGACGAATACATTTCACCGTTCGCTGAGAAAAGAAAACCAGACAACCCGTGTTCAGCTCGTCACGAACAGCAACATTGTTTGAGGATTTACAAAAATACAGAAACGGCGTTATTGTAAAATGTAATTTTGAGATTATTCATAAATAATATTTTATACAGAAATAATATTCCAGAGAATTATGGGGGGGGGCGTGACTGTAGCAATAAAAGAGATAGCAACCGTGCAGATGGGGTATTCATTCAGGTCCCGTCTTGAGGTATCAAAAGATGGAGGAGTGGCGGTTATCCAGATGAAAGATCTGCTTGATGATAACACGGTGGGGTGCGATGGGCTGATAAAGACAGATATGGATGCAGTCAAGAACCACCACCTTGTCTGTAAAGGAGATCTTGTCTTCCGGTCGCGTGGTCTTGTGAGCAATGCCGCGATTTTTCTTGAAGATCCTGGAGACGCTGTTGTTGCTGCTCCGTTGATAAGAATCAGGATTACAAAACCTGACAGGGTTTTACCGGAGTATCTGAACTGGTATCTCAGTCAGCGGGAAGCGCAGGTGTTTTTGACAAGCAGGGCAATAGGGACAGCTCAGAAGATGATCAGCAAGGAGCTCCTTGAAGATCCGGAGGTTGTCTTGCCTTCATTGGAGTGTCAAAAAACTATTGTTGAGCTGGCCTTGCTCTCCAATCGTGAACAGACATTACTTGGTGTCCTTGCTGAAAAGCGGAAGCGATATATTTCAATGGCTTGATCGAGAAGTGGCTTCGGAATAAAAACACCATAGAGTTTATTGGCATCTGGGAGCAGATCTACAACGAAGCTGGCTTGAACCGTTTTGTGTTATCAGTAAAGCAGTGGGTGGAAAAAACAGGTTCTATTGGTATCGTTGCCAAAGCAGGTCGCTATGGCGGTACCTATGCTCACAGAGATATTGCCTTTGAATGTGGGAAACTGAACCTTACTATCGGGGGATGACGTAATAGAATTTAACTTCAAACCATTAAGTTCTACCAAGAGCCAAGTAGATTAACTGCACGAAAGATAGCGCTGATAACACAGGAAAAAAAGAATCATCCAATTTTTTGGATCTCTCAGTCGATTGAGATTTCCCTCTTGCTTTCACAAAAAAGATGATTATCATTTATGGTTATCTATTTTTTATTTAATACAATGAGGAGTATGGATACCGCATGCATTTTATCTTCCGGTCGGAGTCAGACCGTGCGTTTACCAAAGGAATACCGGTTCAAAGGCAACGACGTTATGATCAAACACTTTGGCAATGGTGTGCTTTTGTTGCCGATTGATTCATCGTGCTCCATGCTTGAAGCGGCTTTACAGGAATTTGAACCAGGGTTTGTATTAACGAGAGAAGAACCGGAAGAGCAGAGGCGGGAGGAGATTGCCGCACTATTTCCGGTATCAGGCTGACCATTTCACCATATTCCCGTTTCAACCCATCATCCAGCCTGCCGAGGAAAAGCCATAATGCAGCAACTGAACCACATCACGGTACCACTCTCCGGCATCAACCTCATCGAGGCAAGTGCCGGGACGGGTAAAACCTACGCGATCGCATCGCTCTATCTGCGTCTGCTGGTAGAGCAGGAGCTGTTGCCGGAACAGATTCTTGTGGTGACCTATACCGAGGCGGCGACGCAAGAGCTTCGATCGAGAATCCGCAACCGTATCCGTGATGCGCTTGAGGTGATGGAGGGGGGTAAGACAACGGACGCATTTCTTGAAGAACTCTATAAAAAGGCCTCTGAAACTGGCATGAAAAGGGTGCGCGCTCTTTTTGAGCGGGCACTTGGCGCGTTTGATACGGCCTCGATTTTTACCATTCACGGCTTCTGCTTGCGGGCGTTGCAGGATAACGCCTTTGAGAGTGGTTCGCTGTACGATACCGAGTTGGTGACTGACCAGACCGGGCTGCTTCGCGACATTGTGGAGGATTTCTGGAGAATGCACTTTTTCCGTGAGCCTGCGCCGCTGCTTGGCTATACCTTGCGGAACCGCCATTCGCCTGAAACCTTCATCTCGCTCCTGAAAAATCTTCATGCGGGTAGCGGGGTGGAGGTTATCCCTGCATTCAGCGATGAGGAGGTAATAACGCTCGACAAGGAGTGCAGCGCTGCTTACGCGGAGACAACTGCCTTGTGGCGGGAGCAGCGGGAGGAGGTAACGCAGCTTCTGCGCAGTGACAAGGGGCTGAAGCGGTCGCAGGAGAGCTACCGGGCAGACCTGCTCGAACCGCTCTTTGCCGACATGGATGTTTTTGTGGCTGGTGGGAATCCCTATGACCTTTTTGGTGACTTTAAAAAGTTTACCGCAAGCGCCATCATCGAGGGGACGAAGTTGAAAAACACGCCGCCGGATCACCCTCTCTTCGGGAGCTGCCAGCGGCTTCACGAGGCGGTGCAGAGCCGCTTTCTTGCCCTCAAGGCTGAGCTGGTTCGCTTTTACCGGAAGAGCCTGCCGCTGCGCAAACGGGCCAGCAATGTCCGTTTTTTCGACGATCTGCTTGAAGATCTCTATCGTGCGCTCCTCTCCGATGGTGGGGGAGCGATACTGGCCGGGCAGCTTCGTGCCAGGTACCGTGCAGCGCTGATTGATGAGTTTCAGGATACCGACCCGGTGCAGTATGAGATTTTCAGAACCATCTACGCAGGCTCTGACTTGCCTCTTTTTCTTATCGGCGACCCCAAACAGGCGATCTACAGCTTCCGTGGCGCCGATATTTTCGCCTACATGCGGGCGGCCCGTGAGGTCAGCGAAGAGCGTCGTTTTACCCTGACCGATAACTGGCGCTCATCTCCGCTGCTGCTTGATGCCTTTAACACCTTGTTCGACAACGAGAGGCGCCCCTTTCTCTACGATGAAATTCTCTATCATTCGCTTGCTGCCGGCAACCGGGAGCTGAAGGGCAGGGGGGAGGTGAGCGAAAGTGAGCCGATGCAGCTCTGGTTCATGGACTCCGGTGATGAAAAGAGCGGCTTATGGACGGTTGAAGATGCTGGCGCTTTTGCCTCCAAAGCGGTGGCTGGTGAAATTGTGCGTCTCCTGCAGGATGGCCAAACCGTGGTCGGTGGAAAACCCATCACCGCCGGTGACATCGCGGTGATTGTGCGCACCCATCGGCAGGCGGCTATAGTGCTCAACGCGCTGAGTGTACGTGGTATTGCGGGGGTGATGCGGAGCGACAAAAGCATCTTTGCAACGAGGGAGGCCGAGGAGGTGCGCATCCTGCTCTCCGCTCTTGGCGATCCGGGGAGTGAACCGAAGGTGCGGGCAGCGCTGGTGACCGATCTCCTCGGCAGGTCAGGCAACGATATTGCCACGCTGCTTGATAATGAGGAGTCGTGGATGGATTGCCTCAGGGACTTCCGTTACTATCATGAGCTTTGGCTTCAGCGCGGCTGCATGGTGATGAGTCGTGAGCTGATGTCGAGGGAGGGGATTCGAGGGCGTTTGCTCGGCTTTCCTGATGGAGAGCGGCGGCTCACCAATATTCTGCACTGTTTTGAGCTGCTCCACGGGGAGGAACATGAGCGGGGAGTCGGCATGGAGGGGCTGATTGCCTGGTTCAGCGAATGGCTTGGGGCTGAGGATGAGCAGGATGAGCACCAGATTCGCCTTGAAACTGATGATGCGGCGGTGAAGATTGTCACCATTCATGTCAGCAAGGGGCTTGAGTATCCGGTGGTTTTTTGCCCATTTCTTTGGGGCGTTGCAACCCACAAGGGCGAGGTGGTGATGTTCCACAATGAGCAGTGGCAGCTCGTGAAGGATTTCGGCTCTTCCGATATTGAGCGCCACCGCTCTCTGGCCGGCAAGGAGTCCTTGGCGGAGAGTTTGCGGCTGCTCTATGTGGCGCTGACCAGAGCGAAGTACCGCTGCTATCTTTTTGCGGGCAAGACCCGTGCGGAGAACTCTCCGATCAATTATCTTTTTCACGCCTCCGATGATTCTCGGGAAAGGGAGAACCCTGCGACAGCCCTGGCTGCCGAGATGAAAGCCATGACGGCAGAGAGTATGGCCGGGCAGTTGCAGGCCCTTGCCGAGAGTTCAGGAGGGACGATAGGTTTCAGCCGGATGAGTCGAGCGGATATTGCGGAAAAATCACCCCTCCCCCGAATGACGACAGCGTCCGACCAGCCACATCTGCGCAGCTTCAGCGGAAGGGTTGATACTGGCTGGCGAGTCTCAAGTTTCACCTCTTTCAGTCGTCACGACTCCACGCATCAGCCGCACAGCGCAGAGCTGCCGGATCGCGATGAGCCCCGTCAGGCAGGGGAGTCAGCGATTGCTGCCGGTAATGAGACGAGTATTTTTACTTTCCCGAAAGGGGCTCAAGCGGGTATTTTCATGCACGCAATTTTTGAAAAGCTCGATTTTGCCGCCCCCTCTGATGAGTCGATTTGTGAGCTGGTGGTGCAGGGGCTGGAACGGCACAACTATAAACTGGAGTGGGAACCGCATATTACCGGGATGGTGCACAACGTGCTCAGGACACCCCTCTCATCGCCTGACGCAGACTTTACCCTTGGCACTCTCAAGAAGGGGAGCTGGAGTGCGGAGCTGGAGTTTTTTTTTCCTCTCCGCTTTATTAACTCTTCGCTGCTTGGCGAGCTTCTTGCGCGTCACGGTTTTTTGTCGGGCGAGATTGACCTTGCCAGGCTTGCAGAGGCTCTCCAGTTCAAGCCGGTCAAGGGAATGCTCATGGGGTTCATGGATATGGTTTTTGAGGAGGGAGGTCGTTACTATCTGCTCGACTGGAAATCCAACCATCTTGGCAACTCCGTGGATGACTACGGGCAGTCCTCCATGATGGAGGCGATGCAGAGCAACCTCTATCCGCTTCAGTACCTGCTCTACACGGTGGCGCTCAACCGGTATCTCTCGTTGCGGGTCAAAAACTACCATTACACCACCCATTTTGGCGGTGTGATCTACGTTTTTCTGCGTGGGGTGAGCAGAGATATTGGAGAGAGGAGAGGATTTTTCCGTGACCTTTCATCCGAAGGGCTCATTGAGGCATTGACCGATCTTTTGATTGAGGAGGGAGGATAAGCCTATGACTATTGATTTTCATGAGCGCTCAATTGACCGCCATTTTGCTGACTTTATCTGCAGGCAGGAAGCTTGTGAGGTGAGCGATATCTTGCGGCTTGTTGCCTCTCTTGCCAGCAGCGCTGTCGGACGCGGTAATCTCTGCCTGAACCTTGTAGATATTGCAGGGCAGGCGGTCAGGGTGAGCGGGAGAGAGTTGCTGCTGCCTCGGCTTGACCTGTTGCTTGAATTACTCGGAAAAAGCCCGGTCGTCAGCCTGAACGGTCAGCATCACCGTCCTCTGGTGCTTGATTCCGCAGGCCGCCTTTATCTCTACCGCTACTGGAGATACGAGCACGATCTTGCCATGACGATTCTCCATAAAGCTGGCGCGGTTGCCGGGAACATTGATGAGGCGACATTGCAAAGCTCTCTCGTGCGGCTTTTTCCCGAAAGCACTGATGACCTCCAGAAAAAAGTGGCCAAAATGGCTCTCCAGAGGCAGTTCTGTGTTATCTCCGGTGGCCCTGGAACCGGCAAAACAACGACCGTAGTCCGCATTTTGGCGCTGCTGCTGGAGCAGGAGGGGGGCAAAAAGCAACGGATTGCCATGGCCGCTCCCACAGGCAAGGCGGCTGCAAGGCTGAAGGCATCGGTTAACTCCATCCGCCAGAGCCTTGACTGTTCCGAAGAGGTCAAGTCTGCAATGCCTGACGATGTTGTCACCATCCAACGGTTGCTTGGAGTGATCTCCGACTCAACCCGTTTCCGCCACTCTGCCCGCAATCCGCTCCCTTTTGATACCGTGATTATTGACGAAGCCTCAATGGTCTCTCTCCCGCTGATGAGTGCGCTCGTCAATGCACTCAAACCAGCGGCCCGTCTGATCCTGCTTGGCGACAAAGATCAGCTTGCTTCTGTTGAGGCCGGTGCAGTGCTTGGTGATATCTGCAATGCTGCCGGGGAGGGGAACCCTGCATCGCTCCTCTCCTCTTCACTCGTTGTGCTTGAAAAAAACTATCGTTTTCAGCCTGGGAGCGGCATTGCTGAAATCAGCCGTGCCGTGAATGCTGGTCTGGAGAGGGAGGCGCTGGCGCGCCTGAAGAGCAACATGACGGGTACCATTGTCTGGCACTCCTCGCCCTCTCGCGAAGAGTTGCGGAGTGCTCTTGCACCAAAAGTGGTCGCAGGCTATCAGAGCTATCTTGAGGCTGCCTCTCCTGAAGAGGCGCTGGAGCGCTTTGATCGATTCAGGGTACTCTGTGCGCTTCGAGACGGCCCTTATGGTGTAAGTGGTCTCAACTCGCAGGTTGAAAGCACTCTTGCCCGAAAAGGGCTGATTGCACCATCAACCATCTTCTATGCGGGACGTCCCGTTCTTGTCACCGTTAACGACTATGCCATGCGCCTCTTTAACGGCGACACAGGAGTTCTCTTTCCCGATCCTGAATATGGAGGCGCACCAAGAGTCTTTTTCTCAACTCCTCACGGAGGAGTCCGCAGCATACCCCCGGAACGTCTACCTGTTCATGAAACAGCCTACGCCATGACGATTCACAAAAGCCAGGGTTCGGAGTTTGAGTGTGTGCTCATGGTGCTTTCCCAGGTTGACAGCGAGCTACAGACGCGGGAGCTGATCTACACTGGTATCACAAGAGCTAAAAAAAGTGTTGAAATATGGGCAGATGAAGCTGTATTTTGCGCTGCTGTAAAGAAAAAAACAGAACGAAGCTCCGGGCTCAGAGAGGCTCTGCGCTGGAATGAACAACAATGATCGTCCAAGTAGTTATAGTTCCCGAATCGATTGGATCGATGGTAAAAGCATTATAAAGGCAAATTACAACACGATAACAAAGAGGGAGAGCAAGTATGTATAAAAAAATAGGGTTCGCAGTAATAATTGCAGGAGCACTGCTCGGTCATCCCGCCACAGAGGCAAAGGCGGAAGTCAGTATCCATATCGGCCTGGGCGGTTCTGCTCCTCAGCGAGCACCGTTTGTGATAGATACACGTCCCAGATTTGTTGTTCTGCCGGATATGGGCTTTGCCGTGGCGGTAGGAACTCCCAACGATATCATCTTTTTCGGCAGCTCCTATTACGTATTTCAGAATGGTCTCTGGTATGGTTCCGATGATTATCGTGGGCCATGGGTTATTGTGCATGAAAGCAGGCTTCCTTATGGAATAAGACAACACCGCTGGGAGGAGATAAGACGGTCGCGTGATGTTGAATATCGCAGGCAGGATCGCAGGTACGATGGACGGTATGACTGGCGGGATAACAGACGTCAACGGTTTGATGGCAATAATCGTGACAATGGCAACAGGGACGAGCGCTTCGACAATCGGGGCAACAACAACTCCCGTGACCAACGCAATGACAACCAGAACCAGCGTAACATCGGCAACGATAATCGGCGGGATGAGGGCGGCAGAAAAAATTGATGGAGTTGTCAGCCAAATGTGACCGCAAGCTTAACTCTTGCGGTCACACCAGTCGCAACTATTTTGCAGGTTCCCAATAGCACCGTTTTGGAGAGACAATTGACCCATCCTCTTTCATTGCCTTCATTGCTTTGTCAACCTCTTTCCGCTCCAGACCGCCAAGCTCGGCAATCTTGCCAGCGTTCAATGGCTCACCCTCCTTTTTCAGGAGTTCGAGTATTTTATTTTTTATATCCATTTTTTTTCAATCTAATTTTTGTTGCAACAATGTGTATCAGAGCTGAAGTTACATTTTTGAAAATAATAAATCTCATGCATCTGGCAGTGTAAGGTCGATAAATACGCACGAACATCTTTATCTGCATTGCAAGTAGTTTTAATTCATCATATTTGCGGTATATGGGGGGTGAGCGATTTTTTTAGCGGATACTGGTTTTTTTTTTTGTGCAACTGTTGTAAGTTTACAGCTCTATATTCGTGAAGTTAGAATAGTGATCCAGGACTCTATTCCCTGAACCTGGGGCAGGGGCAACTCAAACAAAACGAGGAAACACTTATGAAGAACAGGTTTGTAACAATAGTCGCAGCGGCGCTGTTGGCTTTTCCGATGTTGGCGCAGGCAGCGCCGGTTAAAATCGGGTTTATTAACTCTATTACAGGTAAAGAGGCTCAGATCGGTGAGAATCTCACGAATGGTGCCGCGATGGCAATTGAGGACTTGAAGGCAAAGGGCATTCAGGTTGAGCTGGTTAAAGAGGATGATGGCGGTGACCCGAAGAATGCTCTGGCAGCTTACGAAAAACTGGTGACGCGTGATGGTGTTGTTGGTGTTGTTGGTCCTTATACCTCTGGATGTGCTAACGTTGTTGCCTCACGGGCTGATCAATATCAGGTGCCGTTGCTTGTTCCGGCAGCAGCCAAGGAGGAGATTACCATGAAAGGCTACAAGAACGTGTTTCGTCTGAATGCACCGGCCAATGTTTACTCACAGGTGTTGATGGATGCTGTGAAAGCATTCAAGCCGAAAACCATTGCTTATGTCTATGCGGCAACCGATTTTGGTGTCTCTACGGTGAAGACTGCCCAGGAGAATGCTGCAAAAATGGGATTGCAGGAGGTTGCCAACGAAAAGTATCAGCAGGGGCAGCCAGATTATCGTCCATCCCTTTCCAAGGTGAAAGCCGCTAATCCTGATCTTGTTTTTCTGGTCTCATACGATGCTGATGCTATTTTGCTCATGCGTCAGGCAAAAGAGATTGGGCTTTCTCCAAAGGCATTTCTTGGTGCGGGAGCAGGTTATACCACTGCCCAGTTTGCCCAGCAGACAGAAATATCCAGTCTTGTTGTCTCTGCTACCCAGTGGACGGATGATGTCAACTGGCCAGGAGCTGCCGATTTTGGTCGTCGTTACAAAGCGAAGTATGCCAAAGAGCCATCCTATCATGCAGCCTGTGCGTATGAAGCTATGAGAATTATGGTTGAAACGGCTACCAAAGCACAAACCTCACCAAAACTCCGCACGGCTCTTAAAGCCGGGAGCTGGAATGGTATTCTTGGGCCGGTAAAATTTGCAGATTATGCTGGTTTTACCAATCAGAATAATCACCCCATGCTGGTGCAGCAGATCCAGAATGGTAAGTATGAAACGGTCTATCCTGCCCAATTCAGCAAAAAAACGCTTGTTTATCCTTTTAAGCGGTAAGGATATTTTTTCACTGTTTTCGGAATATCTTGTTTACTATGCCTCCAGCACTTTTGCTGGAGGCAGTTTAAGAGTAAAAGTACCGTACTTCCATTTTATTTACAGGAAAACCTCATGTCATTTCTTCAACCACTGATATCCGGAACACTTACTGGCGGGGTCTATGCCCTTGCTGGCATAGGTATGTCCCTTGTTTTTGGCGTTATGAACATCAGTAATTTTGCGCATGGTGACCTGATGATGCTCGGCATGTATCTCGCCTTCTTTGCCTTTACCCTGCTTCATATTGATCCATACATCTCGCTTGTGCTGATTATCCCGATCTCCTTTTTGTTTGGCTATATGATGGAGAGGATTTTTATCAACAAGGTTATTCATCATCCTCACCAAAACCAGATTCTGCTTACCATTGGTCTTGGTCTGATTATGAGCAATACGGCGCTTCTTGCATTTACAAGTGATCCGAAAATATTGACAACAACATATTCGAGCAGCGCATTTACTCTCTTGGGAGATGTTTCAGTATCTGTCCCCCTGCTGTTATCATTCCTGATTACCTGTGCAATTACGGCCATCCTTTATCTTTTTCTTTCCAAAACATCCACAGGTATGGCGCTTCGGGCAACAAGCCAGAATCGCGAAGCTGCCCAGTTGATGGGTATCAATGTCGCTAAAATGAGCGCTATAGCGTTTGGTATTGGCACGGCGCTTGCCGCAACAGCCGGCGCTCTTATTGCCCCTACCTATTATATTCACCCTCTGGCAGGCCACAGTTTTTTGTTGAAAGCCTTTACTATTTGCGTTCTTGGTGGTCTGGGCTCGGTTGTTGGAGCTGGTGTTGGTGGTATTATTATCGGTGTTGTCGAGGCAATGTCATCAACCTATCTCTCAAGTGACTGGAAAGATGTTATTGTGTTTGTAATTTTTCTGGCGGTTCTGCTTCTTCGACCGCAAGGGTTATTTGGTAAAAAGGGAGGCCAATAATGAAACAGATCGCTTTTCTGGCAGTTCTGGCGGCAGTTGCTGTTGCACTACCGCTTGTCATTGGGGAGAACCCCTATATCATCGGTATATTGATTTCGGTGCTGATGATGGCCGCGCTCTCTTCGGCATGGAATATTCTTGGTGGTTATGCCGGGCAGTACAGTTTTGGCCACGCTGCTTACTTTGGAGCTGGCGCTTATACCACACTGATTCTGCTGACGCTGTACAACCTCAATCCACTGTTCTGTATTGCAGTGGGGATTGTCGTTGCCTCCATTATTGCCCTTATTACCGGCAGTATTGTTTTCAGGTTGCGTGGTCACTACTTTGGCCTTGCCTCTATTGCGGTGGCCGAAGTTGTCCTCCTGTCGGTGCTCAATTTTAATTTTACTGGTGGGGCGCAGGGTATTTTGCTTACTGATGTTGCTTTGTGGGATCTTGACCTGAACAGTAAAACACCATTTTATTATGGTATGCTGCTTGTACTTGTTGTTACTCTTTCCATAACGGCATATTTGAGAAGATCGAAAACGGGGTACTATCTGCAGGCAATTCGTGAAGATCAGGACGCAGCAGCTTCGCTTGGTATAAATATCTCCTTTTATAAAAATAAGGCATTGCTTATATCTGCTGCATTGACCTCCGTTCTAGGTTCCCTCTATGGGCTCTACATTCGTTTTATTGATACATCGGCTGTGCTTGACCTTCGACTCTCCATTGAAATTATTCTGACTGCTATTATCGGGGGTGTCGGGACGTTGTGGGGACCGGTTATTGGCGCACTCCTTCTCGTGCCTTTGGCCGAAATGCTGCGTTCCAACCTTCTTGGAGATGTCTTGATCAAGGCTGGTCTCGTCTCTGAAACCTCCGGGGTTGGACTCTTTTTGAAGGGGAGTCTTGCGAATGCCCATGTCCTGGTCTATGGAATCATCACCGTACTCTGCATACTTTATCTGCCCAAAGGGATTCTCGGGCTTTTCCGGAGGAACAAATGATACAACATCTTCTTCATATCAGCCATGTCAGCAAACATTTTGGTGGGAATGTTGCGGTTTCTGATGTCTCTTTTTCTGTTGAAGAGGAGCAGATTTTTGGTCTTATCGGACCGAATGGAGCTGGCAAAACGACACTCTTCAACTGCATTACCGGTTTTTTCCCTGCGACGTCAGGCGATGTGATTTTTGATACCAAAAAGATCAATGCTTTGCGTCCCGATGAGATCTGCAAGTTGGGGATGGCGCGTACCTGGCAAAGAGTCAAGCCGCTTGGAAGCTTGACGGTGCTTGAAAATGTGATGGTTGGAGCATTTTCTGTCACAACTGTTGCTAAAGAGGCCGAAGCGATAGCAAAAGAGCAGTTGCGGGTGGTGGGGTTGAACGATTATGTCACGAAATCAGCAGGTTCTCTGCCGATTGGTCTTAAAAAGAAGCTTGAGCTGGCAAGAGTTCTCGCAACCCGCCCGAAAATGCTGCTTCTTGATGAAATATGCGGGGGATTGAACCACACCGAAACGGACACCATTCTTGATATCATCCGGGGGATCCGAAAGAAGGGGGCGACAATTATTTTTATTGAGCATGACATGAAAGCAGTTACCTCAATCTGTGACCGGATCGTTGTGCTGAACTCCGGTGAAAAGCTCGCCGAGGGGACACCTGGTGAGATTACTACGAATCCTGATGTTATTGCAGCTTATCTTGGAGGTGGTCATCATGCTTGAAATTAAAAGTTTGAATGCAGGATATGGAGAGATGCCTGTTCTGAGGGAGATCAACCTCACTATTGCCCAGGGAGAGGTTGTTTCGGTGGTTGGCAGTAACGGTGCCGGGAAATCGACTCTGCTCAAGGCTATTTCAGGGATTATCAAGTTCACTGGCGCAATCACCTGGAAGGGCGAATCATTGCATAACCTTAAAGCGCACACCATTGTTCAGAGGGGAATTGTGCATGTTCCAGAGGGTCGCAAGATATTTCCCGAGATGACTGTTGTTGAAAATCTGATGATGGGGGGATTTCTCTGTCAGAAAGAGAGACCACAAAATCTCGACAAGGTTTTTGCCCTTTTTCCGAAACTGGCTCAGCGCCGTAATCAGTTGGGTGGCACCATGTCCGGTGGAGAGCAGCAGATGCTTGCCATAGGACGAGGACTTATGGGTAATCCGCAGCTTCTCCTGCTCGACGAACCAAGTCTTGGATTGTCGCCACTGTTTACCGAGGTGGTTTTTGGCGCAATTCACACCATCAACAGCAGTGGTGTTACTGTTCTTCTTGTCGAACAGAATGTCTATCAGTCACTGAGTATCAGTCATCGGGGCTACGTCATTGAAACCGGCAGAATAGTACTGACCGGAACCGGCGAAGAGCTGTTGAATAATCAGGATGTGAAAAAAGCTTTTCTGGGTATGTGAGCTTATGATGTTCTGAACGTAGGCTAATAATCGAAATCAGGGGTTTTGGGTTAGTTATTTACTATTCAGCATAACAACCAACCACTGGTACGACACCACACAACGGGAGCGATGGCGAAGAAGTTTCTCGCTCCCTGATCTTTTGCTCCCGGCAACGATTCCCGCAATAATATCCATAACAAACGTATACAGATGATCATCGAGTCGATGTCGCAACGATTCGTCATTCATCCTGTGCGACATCTCCAGGTGCTCAATCGCTTTTTTAATAGTCAACTTATTAGTTATATATTGATATAATGATTATATTTTGGTGTATTGTATGCATCCTCTTTCAGGTGAACGTTATGCTGCAATTTTTTCTTTTGAAGTCATGCCTGATCTGATCTTTCAGTGTCTATGATATTACAATAATTAGAGCGAACCACTCCATGAATTACGGTTTTGTTATTGATGCCCGGAAATGTATCGGATGCCATGCCTGCACGGTAGCATGCAAATCCGAAAACCAGGTGCCTCTCGGTGTAAACCGCACTTGGGTGAAATATGTTGAAAAGGGTACATTTCCCGACAGCAGAAGATATTTTACTGTTCTTCGGTGCAACCATTGCGCGGAACCGCCCTGTGTCGATATCTGTCCTGTAGAGGCTTTGCACCGTCGGGAAGATGGTATTGTCGATTTTGACCAGCGTCGCTGTATTGGCTGTAAAGCCTGCTCCCAGGCATGTCCCTATGGTGCTCTCTATATGGATCCCGAGACGCACACCTCCGCAAAATGCAATTATTGTGCCCATAGAAAAGAGGTGGGGCTGAAGCCAGCCTGTGTTGCGATTTGTCCCCAGCAGGCAATTGTTGCCGGTGATCTTGATGATCCTCGCAGTGAGATCGCTCGCCTTGTGGCAAAAGAGCAGACGATGGTGCGCAAGCCCGAAAAGGGTACTTCGCCAAAACTCTACTATATCAATGGGGATGGCGCGTCGCTTGATCCTCTTGAGGTTTCAGAGGTCAACGGATATCTCTGGAGCGAACAGTCTCGCGGGGTTGGCCATTTTGCGGGCAAGCACTTTGTCAAACCTGCAAAAAAATTGCTTCCATCATCAGGCGTTGATGGAAAACCAAAGGCCAGAAAGGTCTATGATATTCCTGCAAAAGGAGTTGTCTGGGGCTGGGAGGTTCCCGCTTATGTATGGTCGAAGGCTGTATCGTCAGGCTTGTTTCTGCTGATGTTTGTGTTGCAGACATTGCTGATGCATCACCTCTCCGATTCGCTGCAATGGGCTGTATGGGCAACTTCGCTTCTCTTTCTTGCCCTTACGGGAGGATTTCTGGTCAAGGATCTTGATCGACCCGAGCGTTTTTCTTCGGTGATGCTCCGTCCGCAGTTTGGTTCCTGGCTGGTGAAGGGTGGTTTGACAATTGCCGGATTTGGCGCATTTCTTGCCTTGTGGGGAGTTGCCAAGTATCTTGAATTGCCTCTTCTCGAACAACTCTCGCTTTGGTGTGGCGCACTTTTTGCCCTTTTGACGGCTATCTATACGGCATTCCTGTTTGGTTCAGCAAAGGGGAGAGACTTCTGGCAGAGCCCGATGCTGCTGTTGCATATATTCCTGAACTCGCTGCTTGCAGGAGGTTCTGCCATGCTTGTTCTTGCCCTTTTGACCTCAAGCGCTGCTGACCTCTCTGAAACGCTCAGGCCTGCTCTTGCCGGTGGTTTTATCCTCCATATTCTTGTGATGCTTTCTGAGCTTTTAGGCAAGCATCCATCGAAGTCTGCAGAACGGGCAGCGGAAACTATTCTGCATGGTTCACTGAAGCAACCGTTCTGGTATGGGAGCTTCTTGCTGGGCAATGTTCTGCCTCTTCTGTTGTGTCTTGCTTTTGCCGATCCTGTTATCCTTGCCGTCGCTGCCATTTTTGGACTTTGCGGTGTCTTCTACACAGAAAAAGTCTGGATTCATGCGCCGCAAACCGTCCCGTTAAGTTAAAACAAGTGCTGGAGAAACTATGAGTTATACGCATAAACCAACAGTTATTGAAACGATAGCAGAAAAGCTGCACCTTATCCCTGATCTCCATACTGAAGGGGAAGGTCCAGCAGTGAAAAGTGCAGCCGTTAATGGCGATCAGGTCAATTGCCCTCCACCCGATCAGTGGGACAACTGGGTGGAGTACGATTCCAAAAGCTGGCCTGAGCGCAAGTCAAAAGAGTATATGATTATTCCGACAGCCTGTTTCAATTGTGAGGCAGGTTGTGGACTTCTGGCTTATGTCGACAAGGAGACCATGACGATGCGCAAACTGGTCGGCAATCCCTACCATCCGGCAAGCCGGGGCAGAAACTGTGCCAAAGGGCCAGCGACCCTCAACCAGATTGAGGACACAGACCGTGTACTCTACCCAATGAAGCGGTCAGGAAAAAGAGGTGGTGGCAAGTGGGATAGGGTAAGCTGGGACAGTGTGCTTGATGATATTGCAGGAAGAATGCGCAAGGCCATACAGGAGGGTCGCAACAACGAAATTTCATACCATGTCGGTCGCCCGGGACATGAAGGTTTCATGGAATGGGTCTTGAGGGCATGGAATGTGGATGGTCATAACAGCCACACCAATGTCTGTTCATCAGGAGCGCGCTTCGGATACGCTATCTGGGAAGGACTTGATCGCCCCTCACCTGATTATACCAATGCCAAATTTATGCTTCTGGTGAGTGCTCACCTTGAATCGGGGCACTATTTCAACCCTCATGCCCAGCGTATTGTTGAAGCCAGAATGAAGGGTGCAAAACTTGCGGTACTTGATCCTCGTCTTTCAAATACGGCGAGTATGTCTGACTACTGGATGCCAAGTTTTCCTGGCAGTGAACCAGCGGTGCTGCTTGCCATGGCAAAGGTTATTCTTGATGAAGGGCTCTACAACCGTGACTATCTCGAAAACTGGGTGAACTGGAAAGAGTACCTCCAGCAGGATTATAAGGGAATTGAGGTTTCTTTTGAGAATTTCATTGAGGCTCTCAAAAAAGAGTACAGCGCTTACACACCAGAGTATGCAGAAAATGAGAGTGGTGTCAAGGCGGAAATGATTGTAGAGGTTGCCCGCAAGATTGGTGAGGCTGGTACGCAGTTTGCCACACATGTCTGGCGCAGCGCAAGCAGCGGTAACCTTGGTGGCTGGGCAGTGTCACGCACCCTCCATTTTTTGAACGTTTTGACCGGAAGTGTTGGCACTCCGGGCGGAACTTCACCAAGCGCCTGGAACAAGTTCCACCCTGATGTTCATGCCAAGCCGAAACCACAGACATTCTGGAACACACTCCAGTTGCCGGACGAGTATCCTCTTGCTCACTTTGAGCTGAGCTTCCTGCTGCCTCATTTCCTCAAAGAGGGTCGCGGCAAACTTGATGTCTATTTTACAAGGGTGTTTAATCCGGTCTGGACCTATCCTGACGGTTTTTCATGGATCGAGGCGCTGGAGGATGAATCAAAAATCGGTCTTCATGCGGCGCTGACTCCAACCTGGAGTGAAACCGCCTATTTTGCCGATTATGTGTTGCCGATGGGGCACTCCGCCGAGCGGCATGACCTGATCAGTTATGAAACCCATGCAGGCAAGTGGATCGCTTTCCGCCAGCCGGTTCTTCGGGTGGCTCACGCAAAAATGGGCAAACCGGTGGATTATACCTGGCAGGCAAACGTTGGCGAGGTATGGGAAGAGGATGAGTTCTGGATTGAACTCACCTGGCGGATTGATCCCGATGGAAGCCTCGGCATAAAGCAGTATTGCATGTCGCCTTACCGTCCTGGTGAAAAGATCACTATCGAGGAGTATTATCGCTACATCTTTGAGCGTGTCCCGGGGTTGCCGGAAAAGGCGGCCAAAGAGGGGTTGACTGCCTTGGGATATATGCAGAAGTATGGTGCCTTTGAGGTCGAAACCAATGTCTACAAGGTTAATGAGAGAACCTTGTCGGATGCAGATTTGCAAGGATCAACGGTTAAGCCGGAGACAGGTCTTATCACGAAAAATGGCAAGTCAATCGGTGTTCGGGTTAATGGTGCAAGTTGCACAGGGTTCCCGACTCCATCCCGCAAACAGGAACTCTATTCACAGACAATGATCGACTGGAAATGGCCTGAGTATCGTCTTCCTGTCTATATTAAAAGCCATGTGCATCAGGAGATCATGAACCGGAGCAAGGGTGAGTTTGCGCTTGTCCCTACCTTCCGTCTTCCTGTCCTGATTCACTCCCGTTCCGGCAATGCCAAATGGCTTGCTGAGATTGCGCACCGTAACCCGGTCTGGATGAATGCGTCAGATGCAAAGAGTCTCGGTTTTGAAGATGGTGACCTCATCCGCGTGAACACCGATATCGGTTTTTTCATCAACAGGGCTTGGGTAACGGAAGGTATTCGTCCAGGGGTTGTTGCCTGTTCGCACCACATTGGCCGCTGGCGCAGGGAGCAGGATCCTGCTGCCAACCGTTGGTCAACCAACCGGGTACAGATCAAGCGCGAAGGGGGCGGTAAATGGAAAATGAGAGTTGAAGAGAGTATTGAGCCTTATGAGAGCAGCGATCCTGATTCAACAAGAATCTTCTGGTCTGATGGCGGGGTGCACCAGAACATCACCTTCCCGGTTCATCCAGATCCGATCAGCGGTATGCACTGCTGGCACCAGAAGGTGCGTATCGAAAAGGCGCATCCAGAGGATCGTTACGGTGACGTTTTTGTTGATACGGAGCGTTCACACCAGATTTACAAGGAGTGGCTTGCCATGACAAGGCCTGCGCCGGGCCCTGAAGGTCTCCGCCGTCCTCTCTGGATGGGACGCCCATTCAGGCCTGATGAAAAGACTTTCTATATTTCTTAACAGTGGGAGAAGAATGAAACTTAGAGGAGATAGATCGGTCATCTCAATTTTTATTTTGATGATGTTCACTGCGCTGCTGCTGTTGTCGCCTTCAGCAGCATTTGCTGTACAGACTTCGCCTCCCGTACAGACGGAATGGTGGGTTTGGGAGATTGCACTTTTCGTTTTTTCATTTTTTCTTGGAATTATTGCTGTTATTGCCGGGGTTGGTGGAGGTGTGCTGTTTGTGCCGATCGTCAGCAGCTTTTTCCCCTTCCACATTGACTTTGTCAGGGGAGCGGGACTCCTTGTAGCGCTTTCCGGAGCGCTTTCGGCGGGTTCACCCTTGCTGAAAAAGGGACTTGCCAATCTCAAGCTTGCTCTTTCAATGGCGTTGATTGCCTCTATCAGCTCAATAGCTGGCGCTATGGTTGGGCTGGCAATGCCTGAAAATATTGTACAGTTATCTTTGGGTGCAACAATTCTTGGCATTTCGGTCATCATGCTGCTCTCCAAAAACTCGGCATATCCCGAAATAGCCGAGCCAGATACACTTTCAAAGATTTTACATATCTATGGTATCTATTACGATGAACAGCTTAAAAAGGATGTCAGTTGGCAGATTCATCGTACGCCTGTCGGAATTCTTCTTTTTATTGTGATTGGATTTATGGCTGGAATGTTCGGGCTTGGCGCTGGATGGGCAAATGTTCCAGTGTTCAACCTTGTTCTCGGGGCACCTCTAAGAGTTTCTGTGGCCACAAGCATTTTTGTCCTCTCCATCAATGATACCGCCGCCGCATGGGTCTATCTGCACAAGGGAGCAGTCCTGCCTCTTATTGCAGTTCCTTCAATCGCCGGGATGATGATAGGGACAAAAATTGGTGCAAGACTGCTGACAAAGGTTCATACTCGAGTTGTCAGAAAGCTTGTTATCACACTCCTGGCTGCCGCAGGATTAAGAGCTCTTTTAAAAGGATTTGGAATCTGATTTTAACGTTTTTATGATGAAACAAGCACTTCATGCAAACAGGGTTCAGTTGGCTTATGCCAGTGTGCTCTCCTGGACCTCCTCACTGGGAATTTTTTTTATTGTTGCAGGTTATCTGGCTTATGTTTTTCAGTTACTTCCTTCGGCAGCCTCTCCTGCCGAGGTTGCTTTGCACTGGCATCTTCGGGCGGCAGAGTTGCATAAAGTGGTCGCTGTTCCTTCAGGATGGGACTGGATCACTCAGTTGGGAAGGGGTGATGTTCTCAGTTATGCATCAGTCGTCTATCTTTCATCGGTAACCATGTTCTGCCTTGCTGTTATTATTCCTGTTTTCCTGAAGGAGAAGGATCGCATTTATACTGTTTTGACGTTTTTGCAGATTATTGTTCTCGGTATTGTCGCAGCAGGGGCAGTGTCTGGCGGTCACTGAAAATGTTCAACAATTTGCTGTTATTTTCTTGTTTCAATTCGATCAGTTTCGCGAAACGCATCTATTTATTTAATGAACATGTAATCAAGGAGAATAATCATGGCTGATACTAAAAAACTGGCAATCATTGCGTCACAAGGGTCACTTGACTGGGCATATCCCCCATTTATTCTTGCATCAACAGCCGCAGCAATGGATATGGAAGCGGTTATTTTCTTTACTTTTTACGGCTTGCCACTGCTTAAAAAGGAGATTGATGCCAAAGTCTCTCCTCACAGCAACCCGGCAATGCCCATGAAAATGCCCTTTGGCAGCAAGGAGTTTCAATCGTTTAACTGGCCGATTCCCAACATGATTTCAGGCAATGTTCCCGGTTTCGACAACATGGCGACCATGTTGATGAAGGAGACATTTAAAAAGAAAGGAGTTGCCACTATAGAACAGCTTCGGGGTATGTGCCAGGAGTTCGGTGTTCGGTTTATTGCCTGCCAGATGACCATGGAGGTTTTCGGTTTTGAAAAGGAGGAGTTTATAGACGGTGTTGAATATGGTGGTGCGGCAACCTTTCTTGAGTATGCTGCTGATGCCAATATTTCGCTCTTTATCTGACACAAAAATGTGCTGATTATGGTGCGTTATATTGAACTTGTCCGGCACTGTTTGTCAGATATTCAAGAAATTTTGCCTTGGGAGCTCGTTGATCGCATGAAAGCGAACCCTGATCTGTTGGTTCTGGATGTCCGTGAACCTTATGAGTTTGACCACCTGCATATCCGTGGTTCAATGAATGTGCCTCGGGGTATTCTTGAATCAGCCTGTGAGTGGGATTTTGAGGATACGGTGCCTGAGTTGGTGCAGGCTCGAAAGCGTGAAGTTGTTGTTGTTTGCCATTCCGGCCATCGCAGTATTCTTGCTGTTCACTCCATGCAGTTACTTGGTTATGAACAGGTGTTCTCATTACGGACAGGATTACGGGGCTGGAATGATTATGAAGAACCCCTCGTGAGTAGCACTGAGACAATTGTTGATTCTGCAGAAGCGGATGATTATTTCGTGGCTAAATTGCGGCCCGAACAGATGGCTCCGAGGGGCTGAAATGATGTGTGCGATACATAAAATAATTTAAATCAGGAGGTTGAAAATGAGCGAAGTTGTAAACCAGATGGAGCTGAATTGTGAAGGATTGAATTGTCCTTTGCCAATTTTGAAAACCAAAAAAGCAATTGATTCGCTGAATACCGGCGAGATACTGAAAATGACTGCAACCGATCCAGGTTCTGTTAATGACATGGCTTCATGGGCAAAGCGTACAGGCCATGAACTTGTCTCTCACACAGAGGTGTCAAACGTCCATACTTTTTTGATTCGGAAGAAGTAAAAGGGTAACGCCGAGATGCGCAATTTCCCTCGCTTGATGGTATCCGCTGCCTGGAAAAGCTCTGGCAAAACAATGATCAGCCTGGGTATTTTACGCTATCTTGTGTGTCAGGGAGTTGCTGTCAGTAGTTTCAAAAAAGGTCCGGATTATATTGATCCTTCGTGGCACAAGCTTGCAAGTGGAAATGAGTGTTATAATCTTGATCCTTACCTGATGGGGAGTGAGTTGTGTCTTGATTCATTTCAGAGGAATATCAGCGAGGAGAATACCGTTCTTGCGCTTATCGAGGGTAATCATGGCTTGCACGATGGCCTCTCCCTTGATGGCTCTGACAGTAGCGCCGCTCTTGCAAAGATGCTTGATATGCCGGTTTTGCTGGTGGTTGACAGCAGAAAAACAAGCAGGGGAGTGGCGGCATTAGTTTTGGGGATGCAGGAGATGTCGCCACGGGTGCGTATCCGTGGTGTGATTTTAAACCAGGTAAAAAGTTCACGTCAGGGAGAAAAGCAGAAACAGGCGATTGAACACTATTGCAAGGTGCCCGTGTTGGGAATGGTTCCGTTTGACAGGGAACTTGTTATTCCGGAGAGACATCTTGGGCTTACAACGGTCGAGGAAACTGTTGAGGCTAACCGCTATATCGAGAGTGCAGCAGAAGCTGTTGCTCGATATTGTGACATGAAGGCGCTTCTTGAGCTATTTTATGAAGCCCCTCCTATGGAGATGCGCGGGAACGCGGGTTTCGTAAAGAGTATTCAGGTACGAGCCAAAATAGGCGTTTTCAGGGATGCCGCTTTCTGTTTTTACTATCCTGACAATTTGAGGGCATTATGGGAAAATGGCGCTGAGCTGGTCTTTATTAATTCACTGATCACCCAGGAGTTGCCTGATGTTGATGCACTCTATCTTGGTGGAGGATTTCCTGAGTCGTTCTTTGAAGTCTTAAGCTCTAACAGCGGGCTTTTGAAGGGTGTTCGTGAAAGGGTAGAGGCGGGTATGCCGCTCTATGCAGAGTGTGGAGGGTTAATTTATCTGTGCCGGAGTGCAACATGGGCTGGCAAGAGGTATCCTCTTGCCGGTATACTACCTTTTGAAATCCTCTTTGGGCATACTCCAGCCGGGCATGGATATCTTGATTTGAAGAGCAGCAGGGATTCCCCATGGATTAAAAAGGATGTGCGTGTCCGAGCGCACGAGTTTCACTATTCAAGGGTACTTTTGCCAGCGGATGATACTCTCTTTCAGTTTGATGTTATCCGGGGAGCAGGAATAACCGGGAAAAAAGACGGCGCGCTTTATCGAAATATGTTTGCATCATTCGCACATCTGCATGTTTCAGGGAATCCTTGGTGGGCTGAGCGTTTTGTGCAACTTGCCTTCGAATTTAAAACAGGATACAGGTTTTTGGTATAGGTATCCAGAGTACTTTCAGAAAGTGCTATTTCTTGATTAATGAGATAGCTGAACAATTTTTTGTTTTTAACTATATAGATATATAGTTTTTTATTATCTTATTTCAATATTTTTTGGCAGGTATCGGCTGGATTCTTATGACATATTGGAGGTCATTGTCGCCAGTATCAGCCGTTTATAATTTGAGTCATATTCCCAAATATATTTAAAGGAGCAGATCATGGCAATTGAAGTTAATGGGGTTAGTTATGAAACGGATGAGAATGGATATCTCATCAATCTTGATGACTGGAATGAGGATATTGCGAAGGTACTGGCAGATGGAGAAGAGATCGAAATGACGCAGGCGCATTGGGATATGGTCACTTTTCTCAGAGGATATTATGATGAATATCAGATTGCCCCAGCCGTAAAGGTGCTGACCAAGGCCATTGCCACAGAGAAGGAGATGGATAAAAAAGCTGCATCGGAATTTCTGTACGGGCTTTTTCCAAAAGGACCTGGTTTGCAAGCGTGCAAAATTGCCGGACTACCGAAACCTACGGGTTGCGTTTAAGGATTGAAAGAGGTTTGCTGATCCCAATTTTACTGTGAATTAAAGGAGGTCATAATGGAAGGCGCTCAAAAGGCAGCTTCAGATGAAGTAATACAGGGCAAAGATGGTGGGAATGGGAAGTTCCTGAATCCTACCCCTATGCTTGATGAACTGGAAAAAGGCCCATGGCCAAGTTTTATTTCCGGGTTCAAGGAACTGGCAGAAAGAACGGAAAAGCCCATGTTGCGTGGCGTTATGGATCAACTTGAGTACTCCTATAATACTAAAATGGGGTATTGGAAAGGTGGTCTGGTAACGGTAGACGGTTATGGGGCCGGTGTTATTACGCGCTACTCAATGATAAAAGAGAAGTTTCCGGAAGCCACTGAATTTCACACGATGCGAATTCAGCCAGCGCCGGGACTTCACTACAATACAGCGATGCTTCGGGGGCTTTGTGATACCTGGGAGAAGTTTGGCAGCGGAATAATTACCCTGCATGGACAGACCGGCGATATTATGCTACAAGGCATCGAACAGGATAAAGTGCAGGAATGTTTTGACGAGCTTAACCAGGCAGGCTGGGATCTTGGCGGTGCTGGCGCCGGTATGCGTACAGCGGTCTCCTGTATTGGGCCAGGTCGTTGCGAGAATGCCTGTTACGATGATCTCAAGGCACATCTCAAGCTGCTCAAACATTTTGTAGGGCCGCTTCATCGTCCCGAATGGAACTATAAAATTAAACTGAAATTTTCAGGATGTCCGAATGATTGTACCAATGCAATCATGCGCTCTGACCTGGCTGTTATCGGAACATGGAAGGATGCGATTCAGATCGAACCCGAAGAGGTTACCGCCTGGATCGAAAAGAACGGAACGGATGCACTGGTCAACCAGGTGATTAATTTTTGCCCGACCAAGGCCATCTCGCTCAAGGATGGCGAAATGGTTATTGACAGCAGGGACTGCGTGCGTTGTATGCACTGCCTGAACGTCATGCCAAAAGCACTCTCTCCTGGCAAGGAGCGGGGAATTTCCCTCTTGATGGGAGGAAAGAACACCTTGAAGGTTGGTGTCAACATGGGATCGCTGATTGTGCCCTTCGTGAAGATGGAGAGTGACGAGGATATGGATGAGTTTATCGAACTGGTTGAGGGAATTATCGACTGGTGGGATGACAACGGCCTTGATCACGAACGTATCGGTGAAACCATCGAGCGTGTCGGCTTGAAACTCTTCCTTGAAGGCGTTGGTCTTGAAGCAAACATCAATATGGTGACAAGGCCTCGTGACAATCCCTATTTCAAGGCAAGGTACTGAGCCTGAGCCCGTTGAGCGGAAGATTCTTTTGATCGAATTCAACTCTCTCCATGAGGTGGTATCACGCCTCAGGAGAAAGGCAAAATTTAAGGAATTAACTATATGAGCAGTCCTGAAAAAAAGTGGAAAACCGTTGAGTCGGGGCCTCACAGCTACGAAGAGGCTTTGCATCCGGTTGTAAAAAAGAACTACGGGAAGTGGAAATATCACGAAATTCCAAAGCCCGGGGTTTTGAAGCATGTGGCCCACAGTGGTGACACCATCTATACCGTCCGGGCAGGAACGCCCCGTCAGGACACGGTTGATATGCTCAGACGTCTTTGTGATGTTGCCGACAAGTACAGTGACGGTTATCTTCGCTTCACGGTACGCAACAATGTTGAGTTTCTGACTCCCAACGAGGCGAATGTAGAACCCATGATCCGCGAGCTCGAAGCGATGGGCTTTCCTGTCGGTGGAACAGGGATGTGTGTCTCCTCCGTTTCGCATACCCAGGGGTGGCTTCATTGTGATATTCCGGCGACCGATGCTTCTGGAGTTGTGAAGTCGATGATGGATACGCTGTACCATGAGTTCAGGGGGATGGAGATGCCCAACAAGGTGAGGCTGTCGACCTCCTGTTGTGCAATCAACTGTGGCGGCCAGGCAGATATTGCCGTGGTTATCAAGCATACTCGTCCTCCAAGAATCAATCACGATCATCTCGCAACAATCTGTGAATTACCGAAAGCGGTTGCCCGCTGCCCTGTTGCTGCCATAAGGCCAACCGTGATAAACGGCAAGAAATCGCTGATGGTCGATGAGGAAAAGTGTATCTGCTGCGGTGCCTGTTTCGGAGCTTGCCCGGCAATGGAAATCAACCATCCAGAGCATTCTAAATTTGCTGTCTGGGTTGGCGGAAAAAACAGCAACGCTCGTTCCAAGCCATCAACCATGAGTATTGTGGCACACAATCTACCAAACAATCCACCAAGATGGCCAGAGGTCACCGATGTACTTGGCAAAATCCTGACAGCATACAAAGAGGGCGGACGTCCTTGGGAACGAGTCGGAGAGTGGATTAACAGGATTGGATGGAAACGCTTTTTTGAAGAAACAGGACTTACTTTTGATGATGACATGATTGACAGCTACCGTCATGCAAGAACCACATTCAATCAGTCTGCTCATGTCCGCTTTTAGACTTACAGGAGATAATTCATGAAGGTAGAATCGAATCCTATCCTTGATTTCGCGACATCTTATGTTTTCCCGCCATTCAGTGAAATGACGGGAACTGGTAAAATTGTTGCCTTTGGAGATCATAGTCACAAGTGTCCGGTCTATGTCACCCAGCTTCCCCCATGTTCGGCTGAATGTCCGGCCGGGGAGAATGTCCGTGGCTATCAACGGTTGTTGAACGGCATCGACAAGTCCGACAATGCGTGGAAAGCAGCGTGGGAGATGATTGTCGACGCAAATCCATTTCCCGCAGTTATGGGCAGGATCTGTCCTCATCCCTGCCAGAGCGCATGCAATCGCCAGTACCATGACGAAAGTGTGGCCATTAATGCCGTTGAGCAGGCGATTGGTAATTACGGCATTGAAGCCGGTCTGCAATTGCCTGGCGCAGGGGTTGACAGCGGCAAGAGAGTTGCTGTTATCGGAGGAGGCCCGGCAGGACTGTCTGCTGCATACCAGCTCCGCCGAAAAGGTCATGCCGTAACGATTTACGATGCCAATGAAAAACTGGGTGGCATGGTGCTGTATGGTATCATGGGCTACCGTGTTGACCGCAAGGTTCTTGAGACTGAAATTCAGCGCATAATCAACCTTGGGGTTGCAACAAAAATGGGAGTCCGTGTTGGAACGGATATAACTCTTGAAGAGCTGGATCAAGAGTACGATGCGATTTTTATTGCTCCCGGGGCACAGGTTGGTCGTTCGCTTCCGGTGCCGGGTTCAGCAGGTACTCCCGGAGTGACCAACGCCATTGACTTCTTGAGAAACTACGAAGTTCAGGGTGACGATATTGCCATAGGGAAAAAAGTATTGGTTATAGGTGACGGAAATGTAGCCATGGATGTGGCGCGACTTGCACTTCGGCTTGGTTCCCGGGCATCAGTTGTCGCAGGGGTTCCAAAGGAGGAGATGGCTTGCTTCCAGATCGAATTTGATGATGCGGCCAGGGAAGGAACAACCATGCATTATATGGCAGGGGCGCTGGAAGTCGTCAGTGGAGAAAATGGCGTTCAGGCACTCCGCTGTGCCCGCATGGCGAAAAAAGTGAAGGGAGAAGAGGGGTGGAATTCACCAATTCCCTTTTTCAGGTATAAAAACACCGAAGAAACTTTTGATATTGAGGCCGACATGATTGTTGCTGCCATTGGGCAGAGCGCCGATATGAGTGGTTTTGAAAGCGCTACTGGTGGAAGCCCCTGGCTCAAGGTTGACCGATATTTTCGCTTGCAAGGCAAAGAAAAGCTGTTTGGGGGCGGAGATGCCATAAAAGTAGATCTTATCACCACGGCAGTTGGTCATGGACGAAAGGCTGCAAATTCGATTGACGCGTTTCTTAAAGGGGAGTCTCTTCCTGAGCAGGGTTATCGGGAGATCACAAAAGTCAATAAGCAGGACGTGCTCTATTTTGTTCACTCTGAACAGGCGAAGCGCCAGACTATTGAGCTGGAAGAGGTGGTTGGTAACCACGACGAACTCCTTGTATCGCTGACAGAGAGTGAAGCAAAGGCCGAGTCAGAACGTTGTATGAGCTGCGGGCTCTGCTTCGACTGCAAACAGTGTCTCTCATTCTGTCCACAGGAAGCAGTTACCCGGTTCAGGGACAATTTAACCGGAGAAGTGGTCTACACGAATTACTCGAAGTGCGTCGGATGCCATCTTTGTTCACTGGTATGCCCTTCCGGGTATATCCAGATGGGGATGGGTGAAGGTCTTTAGGCCCCGGGAAAAGAAACCATGAAAACAAGGAGATAACGGACCCATGTCAGAAGATGTCATCAATCAGGTTCAGAAGGCCATTGCATGCTCCAGAAAGTGGGCTGAAACAGGCTGGCCGGTTACTTTTGGTCACCGTAATGTAGAGCTCTCGTCGCTCAAGCAGGCCGAGTCACAGCCGAAGAATTTTATTTTTCGACTGGAGGCCATCAATTATTGGCAGCAGGCAAAGCTGACCGGAAATGATGCAGCAGATTCAGGTCAGAAGGCTCTGGATGCTCTCAACAACGGCGACCTTTCCGCTGCTGAAAATGCGCTTTACTTTTGCCAGTTTATCGAAAAGCCATTTGCCGATTATTCCAAAACATGGTTGCCTTTGTATGAAGCATTTAAAGAGAAGCGTGCCGAAAGCTGAGAGCTTGGCATTGCATCTTTTTTCATAACATTTAAACAAACGGATTGGCAGTGAAAATAGGAATTTTGCTCAAGGAAGGGCCGTATAACCATCAAGCTTCGGATACGGCTTTCAAGTTTGCTGAAGCTGCTATCAAAAAAGGACATACTGTTGATGCAGTATTTCTCTACAATGATGGTGTCACCAACGTCACGAAGCTCATGGATCCGCCCCAGGACGACCGGAATATTGCCGCACGATGGAGTGAACTGAGTAAAAAACATGGCGTTGAGATTCTGGCCTGCATAGCCGCCTCAAAACGTCGGGGAATCAGTGATGATATCCTTGTTGAGGGAGGCGCGATTACTGGTCTTGGCACCCTTACAGACATTGCTATCCGTAACGACAGACTTGTAACCTTTGGAGATTGATACAGATGGAAAACGAAAATGTAAAAAAGATTATGCATGTCTTGCGTCATGCACCACATGGCACCATCTATACTTATGAAGGGCTGGAGATGATTTTGATTATGGCTGCTTACGAGCAGGATCTCTCTGTTGTCTTTATCGGTGACGGTGTCTATGCGTTAAAAAAAGGTCAGGATACCAGTGGTATCGGGATCAAGGGCTTTTCAAAGACCTTCATGGCCCTTGATGGATACGATGTCGAAAAACTCTATGTCGACAGAGTCTCACTTGAAGAGCGGGGTTTGACCGAAGAGGATCTTGTCGTGGCTGTTGAAGTGCTTGATGCCGAAGAGACAGGCCGATTGATGAAAGAACAGGATGTCATTATTCACCATTGACCGCATAAATCATGTTGCATACTATCAATAAATCCCCTTTTGAAAATAATACATTCGAGACCTGCATCAGGTTTCTGTTGCCGGGAGATCCCGTTCTTTTTATTGAAGACGGAGTTTATGCCGTCCAGTCAGGAAATAAATTTTCGCCTGCTCTTGAGGGTGTGCTAAAAACCAATCCTGTTTTTGCATTGCGCCCGGATCTGGATGCGCGGGGGATTACCGCCATTGCTGATGGGGTGGAGTGCGTCGATTATGAAGGATTTGTCGCTCTTGTCGAAGAACACCAGGTGAACAGTTGGTTTTGAGTTGCTGACTGAAGAGAGAATTCTGAAATCGTTACTCAGTACGCTATGAAGACAAGATGGCTCCATCAGCTCCTTGATGCACACAAGGAGATTATTCTTCAGCAGTGGCTGGAGAGTGCGCTGGGGTTGTTTCCCGAAAAAATGGGTTACACCACTCCTGTTGCCATGGAGCTTTCAAGAGCGCTTGAGGTGATTCTCTCCGGGCTTGGTAGCGGCGAAAACGATTATAAGGAGGCTCTTGATGATGTTACCCGGATTTTGGCGGTACAGAGCATTCTTCCATCAAAAGCATTGTCAATTTTTTTGGAACCGAAATTAATGCTGCGCGATATCATGTTGAAAACCACTGTGGCAGGCACCATGACGCAGGAGGTGCAGGAGGCCTTCAATTCGCGTTTTGACCAGCTTACTCTTGAAGCATTCGACAGTTATATGCAGCATCGTGAAAAAATATATCAGCTTAAAGTTGAAGAGGGTCGTCGCAGAATGTTTATGGCGTTGAGGAGGGCTGAGGTATGAAGAAAGTGTTTATGCCGCTTGTTATGGTGGCGATTCTTGCTCTTCTCCCTTTTTTGGGCGTGCAATATGCTGGTTTATTTTATCTGTTCGGTGTCATCATTCCCTGCACGGCAACTGTTGTCTTGCTGGCTGGTTTTGTCTTCCGTATGGCAGATTGGCTCAGGAGACCTGTTCCATTCAGGATTCCAACGACCTGCGGACAGGAGAAATCTCTGGAATGGATCAAGTACGACAGGCTGGAAAGTCCCCATCGTTTCTGGGAAGCTGCGGTAAGGGTGCTGTTTGAAGTGTTTTTTTTTCGCTCTCTTTTCCGCAATACAAAGGCTGAACTGCACAAAGATTCCAATCTGGTCTATGGGTCACACAAGTGGCTGTGGCTTGGTGGTCTTGCGTTTCACTGGTCTTTGCTGATTATTGTGCTTCGTCATTCACGTTTCTTTTTTCCCATAGTTCCGGGATTTACAGATTTTCTTGAGCATGCGGATGGTTTTTTTGACGTTACTCTCCCAACTTTTTATATCACTGATGCGGTGGTTCTTGCGGCCATCACCTTTCTTGTTTTTCGTCGGCTGAACGACGCAAAAATGCGTCTTCTTTCATTGCAGACGGATTATTTTCCGCTTTTTCTCATTGCGGCTATTGTTGTGGTTGGTGTTCTTATGCGCTACGTGGTCAGGCTGAATATCATGCCTGTCAAAGACCATATGTTGAGGCTTGTCAATTTCAGTTTTGATGCTCCAGGAGAGATTGGAGCACTCTTTTATGTTCATCTCTTTTTGGTATCTGTTCTTGCGATCTACTTTCCGTTCAGCAAGCTTATGCATGCCGGAGCGATATTTTTAAGTCCGACACGCAACCTGCCGAATAACAGCCGAGAAAAACGGCATGTAAATCCCTGGAATGCTGCGATCAAGTTCAGGACATACTCCGAATATGAGGATGATTACCGCGAAAAGATGAAAAAGGCCAAGCTGCCGATTGAAAAGTAATAATTATGTCGAAATACGTTCCCAAACTCTCCGAGCTTAAAAAAGAGTTCGACGAAAAGCCCAGTGTTTTGAAAGGGGACTACTCTACCCGGGAGTGGTGGAATATTCCCGTAGAGTTTCGCGACGGGAACTGGTGTTTTCCTGGTAAGCCGGAGGTGCTTGAAGATCTTGGTTTTGCCAATCCGAGGAAATGGGCGGCAACTGACGATGATTGGCAATTGCCTGCAGGCTGGCAGAAAACCATCAGTGATGGCCTTCAAAGTCGCCTGAAGAAATACCGTTCCCTGAAACTGTTTCTTGATAGCTGTGTTCGTTGTGGAGCCTGTGCCGACAAATGCCATTTTTTTCTTGGCACCGGAGATCCAAAAAATATGCCAGTTGTGCGGGCGGAGCTGCTTCGCTCGGTCTATCGACATGATTTTCCTCTTGTCGAGAAGATTTTGAAAGGCTTTTCAGGATCACGGAAGCTTACAGAAGCGGTGATCAAAGAGTGGCACATGTACTTTCACCAGTGTACCGAATGTCGCCGCTGTTCTGTTTTCTGCCCCTTCGGGATTGATACTGCGGAGATAACCATGATGGTCAGAGAGTTACTGAATCTTGTCGGCGTGAACAATAACTGGATTCTTGCTCCTGTTTCGAACTGTAATCGTACTGGCAACCACCTTGGCATTGAGCCCCACACCTTTGTTCAGAATATAATGTCACTTGCTGAGGATGTTGAAGATTTGACAGGTGTTAACGTGGAGCCTACCTTCAATCGCAAAGGTGCGGAAGTGCTCTTCATTACTCCCTCCGGCGATGTGTTTGGTGATCCCGGCGTCTATACGATGATGGGCTACCTGTTACTCTTCAAGCATATCGGTCTTGATTACACGATAAGCACCTACGCTTCTGAAGGTGGCAATTTTGGTATGTTCACCTCGAACGATATGATGAAGAAGCTGAACGCCAAGATGTATCACGAAGCCAGGCGGCTGGGAGTGAAATGGATACTTGGTGGTGAGTGTGGACACATGTGGCGTGTGGTACATCAGTATATGAATACCATGAACGGCCCTGCTGATTTTCTTGAAGTGCCGGTCTCTCCGATTACAGGAACCCGGTTTACCAATGCCGCTGCCACCAAAATGGTGCATATAGCAGAATTTACGGCCGATTTGATCTATCATAATAAGCTGAAACTCGATCCGAAACGGAACGATCATCTGCGGACAACTTTTCACGACTCCTGCAATGTCGCCAGAGGAATGGGCATGTTCGAAGAGCCGCGATATGTTCTCAAAAAAGTTTGTAATAGTTTTCATGAAATGCCGGAAGATACCATTCGGGAGAAGACCTTTTGCTGTGGATCCGGCAGTGGCCTGAATGCGGAGGAGAACATGGAAAATCGTATGAGAGGAGGATTTCCGAGAGCCAATGCGGTCAAGCAGGTCAAAGAGCGTCATAAGGTTGATTCTCTGGTTACCATTTGTGCTATCGACCGTGCAAGTCTTCCCCCCTTGATGAAGTATTGGAATCCAGGAGTTTCTGTCTATGGTCTTCATGAACTTGTTGGTAATGCGCTTGTCATGCAGGGAGAGACGAAGAGAACAACAGACTTGAGAGAGAACACCATGGCTGGTTTTGAGAATGGAGGTGATGATGAAGAGTAGAAAACTGCTGTGGCTTGTTATTTTTGCTGCGATTTCTCTTTTTGCTGCGTTTTATCTTTTTCGCAATGGTGAGGCAGAAACGCCACAGAAGCCTCTCGCTCGTGTTTCAGTTGTTGACAGCACAAAGTGCATCGCCCCAAAAGAGTTCATGCGTGCCAACCATATGCAGGTGTTGCAGGGATGGGAGAGGTCTGTGGTGCGAGATGGTGATCGAGTGCATATCGCCTCAAATGGGAGCCGGTTTCAGAAGAGTCTGGGTACCTGTCTTGGTTGTCATAACAATCGACTCTTTTGCTATAACTGCCATAGCTATGCCAATGTTAAACCAAAGTGCTGGAATTGTCATCTCTCGCCGATGGAAACACCATGATGAATGAACAACGAAGAGAATTTATCAAGAAAACCGCATTAGGGGTTTTTGCAGGTCTCGGTGCGGCATCCGGGCTGGTTCCAGCATTTTCACTGGAAAAAACGGCTCTTCCCGTCTGGGATGAAAAGCCTGTACCAGGAAAAATTCGCTGGGGGATGTTGATTGATACCCGAAAATGCAAGGAGGGTTGTCAGCAGTGTGTTGCAGCGTGCCATCATGAGCATAATGTGCCTGCCTTCAAAAACCGGAGGGAGGAGATTCGATGGAGCTGGAAAAATTCATACAAGAATGTTTTTCCGACTGCAGATAATGCCGCTGCCAGCAAAGAGATTCAGAACCGAACGTTCCTCTCGTTGTGCAACCACTGTGCCGATTCTCCCTGTACACAAATCTGCCCGACCGGAGCAACGTTTAAGCGCTGGGATGGTATTGTTGAGATTGATTATCATCGTTGTGTTGGATGTCGCTTCTGTATGCCGGCTTGCCCTTATGGCTCGCTGAGTTTTAACTGGCAGGATCCCCGGACAGCGATTGTTGATCCGGTTACGGTATACCCGACAAGGCAGCAGGGTGTCGTGGAAAAGTGCAATTTCTGCTCAGACAGGCTCATCAAGGGTTTGCAGCCAGCGTGCGTTGAGGTGTGTCCTGAGCAGGCTCTTGTTTTCGGTGATCTGAACGATCCCGCCTCGGATATTCGCGTACTGCTTGAAAGCAATGTTACCATGCAGAGGAAGCCGGAGTTGGGAACCAAACCTTCAGTTTTTTACATTATTTAACGTTTTCCCATGATTGAGAAAGCTCTGAAAGGAAACCGCAGTTACTGGATCTGGATACTGTTTCTTGGTGCGCTTGTTGCTTACGGCCTCTCTGCCTATTATCAGCAGAGATGGCTCGGCCTTACCGTTACAGGTATGGGGCGTGAGGCAAGCTGGGGGATGTATACAGCGCAATTTACCTTTCTTGTTGGTGTTGCAGCTTCCGCAGTTATGGTCTCCCTGCTTCATCAGAAGGAGTTGACTAAAACAGTTATCATTGCGCTGTTTATGGCAGCCACAGCAACCTTGATGAGTATTCTGTTTGCTGTGGCTGATATGGGAAAGCCTGATCGTGTACTGAATATCATTTTTTTCCCTAATCTCCGATCTCTGTTTTTTTGGGATCTTCTGTTCCTTTCGGGTTATCTGGCCACAACGATCACCGCCGGATGGGCAATGCTTGGCGCTGAAAAGAAGGGGGTGCCGCCGCCTGCGTGGGTGAAGTTGCTCCTGAATCTCTCAATTCCTTTGGCGGTCGGTATCTTTTTTGCAACTGCATTTCTCTTTGGTGGCTTGCCTGAACTCAGTCTCTGGGTGACGGGAGTGCTTGCACTACGTTTTATAGCTTCAGCCTTTGCAGCAGGCATGGCGTTGCTGATTTTGGTTACTCTTATCGTCAAGAAAACGACAGAGTTTGATACCGGAAAAGAGGCAAGAGAGAGGCTTGCCATGGTAGCAACTTATGCTGGAGTAGCCAATGTTTTGCTGCTTGGTGTTCAAGTTTTTACTACATTCTACAGTAATGTACCGTTACTATGGTTTTCCCTCATAGCCGGAGTTATTTCGGTTGCGATTCTTTTGATTCCCGCCTCAAGACAATCACAGCAGTGGCTTGTTGCGGGCTGCACCGCTCTTGTTCTCTCCGTATGGGTTGACAAGAGTGCCGGTTTGCTGATTGGAGGAGAGCTTTTTCCTGCACCGCTTGGTTCAATTGTTACCTATGCGCCAACCTCAACGGAGATGTTTGTTGTTGCTGGAATCTGGAGTTTTGGTTCCCTGTTGTTTACGGCGCTGTTAAAGGTTGTTGTTGCTGTAAAGGCGGAACATAAAGGTTGATTGCTTGCTGTAGAGTTATCTTTTTTGAACTATTATGTAAGGGCTCCCTGCTTTTCGGGTATGCAGGGGGCCAGTTTTTTTGATGGAAGCTCCTTATCATAGGAGTTTTACGTTTTTTATGGGTTGTACGATAAAAAGGAGAGATCATGAAGAGTTTTATGCCACTGAATATCAGGATAGATAACAAGAAAATTCTCTTTGTCGGGGGTGGTAAAATTGCACTCCACAAGATTAAGACAGTGGTGCAGTACACCCGAAATATTTCTGTTGTTTCGCCTGAGATTCAGGATGAGTTGCATCAGATGGGCTTTATAGAGATTTGTAAAGAGTATGAAACGTCAGTTCTTGAAGGCTTTTTTCTGGTGTATGCCTGTACCAACAACTTTGAGGTGAACCGAAGGATAAAAGAGGATGCGGCAGATTACGGAATTCTGGTCAATGTTGTTGATAACAGGGAGCTGTCAGATTTTATCTCACCAGCGGTTATCAAGCAGGATGAGATGACCATTGCGGTCTCTTCAAATGGTGAAAATGTAAAAAAGTCAGTTGAGTGGCGGAATAAACTGAAATCGATCGTGCAACGTGGTGATTTCTGAGTCACTTGTTTCAATAAGAGGAGTGAAGTCATGAAGAAAAAAGCAGATACTGGTATACCGGTTCCGGATCCGCATAAAAGGGGGTATGTCTATATTATTGGTGCTGGTCCGGGTGATCCGGAACTGCTGACCATCAAGGCCGCGAGGGTTTTACGTGAGGCTGACGTTATTCTTTATGATGATCTGGTCAGTAGTGACCTTGTCGCACAGTTCAATGCGCGTAAAATCTATACTGGAAAACGCAAGGACAGTCACCATTTTGAGCAGGATGCCATCAACGACGAGATTCTTCGTCATGCACGGGATGGAAAAATAGTTGCACGGCTCAAAGGGGGAGATCCCTTTATTTTTGGACGTGGTGGCGAAGAGATAGAGGTGCTGAGGGAGCATGGTATAGGATACGAGATTATCCCGGGTATTACCGCAGCACATGGTGCCAGCGCTTATACAGAGATACCGCTGACGATGAGAAAAGTCTCCTCCTCAGTCGCTTTTTGTACCGGTCATCCGGTCAGTAAAATCCAGGTGCCCGATGCCGATACTCTTGTTTACTACATGGTGGCCTCTACGGTTCATGAGGTGCTTGATGCGGTGGCATTAAAGGGACGTGACGACACGACACCTGTTGCAATTGTGCAGAATGCGACGAGGTATAATCAGAACATTATTACCGGTACATTGGGTGAGTTGAGAAAAGGAGACAAGCAGGTTTATTCCCCGGCGCTTCTGATTATCGGCGATAATATTCGGCACTCCATTGAGGATAACTGGTACTCCAAAAAGAAAAAAATAGTGATAGCAGGGGAGGATTTCAGCATATCCAATGTTGCTGACTTTGTAAAGGTACATTTTACCTGCAAGCTTGAGCATGCTGATTATACTGCCGATGAGCGGGATGAACCTATAGATCTCGAGTATATTGATGAGATCTATTTTTCCTCACCATCTTATGTCAGGGATTTTCATACCGCCTATCAGGCGCTGCCTGAAAAAATAAGGGTGATAACGGTCGATCAGGCCACTCAAGAGGAGTATGAAATACTTTTCGCTAACGGTAGGAAATAAAGTGTAATATTATTATCGTGGCGCATAAAACTACTTGTTCAGGTGTTGCTTGGTTGCATTTGTGACCACCCCGTCAGGCTTCGCCTGCCACCCCTCCGATGGAGGGGAATTTTCTCCCGTCGCTCCTCATCTTAATTCCCCTCCACTGGAGGGGTGCCCCGCAGGGGCGGGGTGGTTCTTGTCAACAGCAGAAAATGATAGGTAATATTAAGGGGTCACCAGCATCCTTTATCAAAAGACTTTCGTAAAAGAGTTTATCCCCAACGTGCTGGAGAGTTTGAACCCTTCGCCGTAGAGTGCGCCGATTTGTTCCCCAAGGTAGCGTGCCCGGGCTTCAAGGCCGGTGAGGAATTCCCGGCGTTTGATCAGTGTATTGGGCTCTTCTTCGGTTCCTTCCCTGTAGAACTGTGTGCCAAAGGCGAGGACACCTTTTCTTGATGCTTCGAAGGTTGTTGAGATATCAACGATAATGTCTGGTTCAAGGTGTTTGAACTGGATATAGTAGAGCAGGTGTTTGGGACGGTGTGGCTCTTGTGATTTGCCGTTTATGGTGGTGGTGAGCTGTTGCAGTCCGGCATAGTAGCAAGCCTCTGTCACCAGTATTGAGGCTTTGATGTGGTCGGGGTGGCGTTCGTCGGGTGGGTTGGCAAAGACCACGGTTGGTCTGAACTTCCGGATCACCTTGATTATTTCAGCAATGTTCTCCTCAGTATGAAAGAGTTTGGAGTCGCCCAGGTCAAGGGTGGTTCGGCTCTGGTAGCCCATCAGTGAAGTTGCCGTTGCTGCCTCTTGTTTTCTTGTTTCAGGGGTGCCGTATGTCCCCAATTCGCCTCTGGTGAGATCGCATACCGCGACGCTCTTCCCTTCGATCATGATGTTAAGCAGCGTTGCCCCGCATGAAAGTTCTACATCATCTGGGTGGGCGCCATAGGCAAGCGCATAAACTGTTTCTGGTGATTGTTCCAATTGTCCTGTGCTTTATCTGTTATATTGGCGTTCTGTGATAACTCTTGATAACATACCATTTCTGACCAATGATCAAGGTAAAGATAGTTCGTATTCAAAAACAAGCAATAGTGCCGGTTTATGCTACCGCTCATGCGGCGGGTATGGATATTTCAGCCTGCCTCGAAGAGCCGGTAACGCTTGAGCCCTTTTCAACAGCTTTTATTCCTTCAGGATTTGCCATTGAGTTGCCCGAAGGGTATGAGGCACAGCTTCGTCCGAGGAGTGGGCTGGCCTTGCGCTCAATGATTTCGCTGCCAAACTCTCCGGCAACAATTGATGCTGATTATCGGGGGGAGGTTAAAGTTATCCTCATCAATCACGGGAGAGAGCCATTCACCGTTTGCCATGGTGATCGTGTGGCGCAGATGGTAGTGGCAAGGGTTGAGCATGTTCAATTTGAAGAGGTTGAGGTACTTGGATCAACGGCGCGAGGCGAAGGGGGATTTGGTCACACAGGCACCGGTATCCGGGAGGTTGGGCAACCAAGCTGAGCGAGGCACCCTCCTGTAAGAGTCGCTTCGCTCAATATGATGGCTGGGGAACTCTTTGTCTCAGAGTTGATTAGCTTGAACAGGCGGGGTTGTAACAACCTCTTTGGGAGTGAAGCGGATCTCTGTGACATCTTTTTTGTGCCTGTTTCCAGTTGTACCACCCATACCACCCGGCACAAAGGAGTTGTTCATGAGCTGCCCAAGCCCGATGCTGACGTTGTCGAAGAGATTCTGAATCTGGTTTGAGCTGCCAACTGTATTCAGGTTTTCGAGCAAGCCAGTCCATAATTTGCCGAGTTCCTGAAAAGAATTTTGGGTGGTGGAGGTCACGCCGTCAATCAGTTGCCCGGAAACAGAGGTAACATTGTTGAAAATTTCCTGTACGGGTTGCGAATTGATGGTGGAGGTTACGCCGTCAATCAGTTGTCCTGTCGCCGAACTGACAGAACTGATCACTCCCTGAATGGATTCGACCGTAATGGTAGAGGTGACACCGTCAATCAGTTGTCCGGTAGCTGAACTGACAGAATTGAATACTCCCTGTACTGGCTCAGATTTGATGGTAGAGGCGACACCTTCAATAATCATTCCAGTAGCTGAACTTACTGAACTGATTACCTCCTGCACCGACACAATTGTTGAGTCAATCAAGGAACCCATACTTCCAATCAGATGAGCCATGTCCCCATTTCCGATACCGTTTTCCGTATTGCCCGTTGAGGCCGGTGTACCCGCCGACTTGCTGAGTTCTTCTGCAGCCATAATGATCAAGGATATTAATGGTGAGTAAATGAAAGAAATTTTTTGAATATAACAACTTATTTGCTAAGTCGTTCACATCTTGCTGCTATTTACTGAAAGTGATGCACATCCTTCGTGGTGCATCAATATTTCTCATGCCGAGTCTGATTGACATCTTTTGGGGAACTTGTTTTGCCGCTTAGTTGCCGAATCTGCTGAGCAGCTTTTCTGCCACCAGCTTTCCGCTTAGCGCCGCTCCTTCCATTGAAGCGAGATAGTGCTGATCGGTGTAGTCACCCGCAAGGAAAAAGTTTTTGACAGGGCTGATCTGGTCAGGGCGATATTTGTCGACATCGGGTACTGCCTTATAGACAGACTGGGGTATTTTGACAATGGTTGATTTTAGCAGTTTGGCATCGCAAGATTTCGGGAAACGATTATGAATCTCCTTGATGACGATATCGGTAATAACGTCATTGGGCATATCCAGCAACTGATGCGCAGGAGCGAGCACCAGGCTCATGACACTGCCACCATTTGCTGTACCCATGCCGTTTTGGAAGTCATCCGGGCAGGTGATTGAGACATCGGCAAAGGTTGCAAAAAGAGTGCCCTGCGAAAACATGAGATTATCGATGTCGGTAATTTTCCGGTCAAACCAGAGTTGGCAGTTTATGACAGGACTGCCAACAAATTGGTGCAGGTTTCGGAAATATTTGTGTGCAAGCCATTGCGGAGGCAGAATCTTTTTGAGGTTGTGTACAGGCAGTGCTGAGATATAGGCATCAGCCACAATTTTATGACCATCACGTAGTACTGCCTCCTTTATGGTGTCATCGCTGTTCAGCTCAAACCGGCTCAGTTTTGCATCAACAAAAATACGCCCCCCTTTGCTCTGGATATATTGACGAATCGGTTCAATCATGGAGTCACCAGGGTTTTTACGGAAAAATGCAAACCTTGTTGCGGTGTAATTGGTGCCAAAATAGTTGAAAATGGTAATCATCGGACGGGCGCTGATGATGTTGGGCTCAATAAAATTCATTGCCAAGGCAATGGCTCGCCACAGTTTTTGCAGAGAGTGTTCCGAAGCTCCTTTTTGCCGATGCCACTCTGAATAGGTCATACCATCCTGGCTCCGGAAATAGGCTTCATTACCGGTAATAGCGGGGTAGAGCCCCTTTATCAGCGAAAGTTTATCCCGGAGTGTGAGAAAATCTGTCTGGAGACAGCCCATCACCTCTCCCCATGGGCTTGGCAAGTTGGCTTTTTTAAAAACCGTCAGCTTGCCGCTCTCCTCCGCATAGATAAGAGAGTGCTCTTTCCACTGATAGTTATCTTCTGCGCCGACGCGTTTTAGATAATTCTGGAGCTGTTCATAGCCACCGAAAACGATATGCAGCCCCGATTCTATGGAGTCGCCTTCACTGTCTTTCCACACTGAAACTTTACCACCAAGGACCTTTCGTTTTTCATAGATCTCTACGGAGTGGCCTTTATCGACAAGTTCCACTGCTGCTGCAAGGCCTGCCAATCCAGCGCCGAAAATTGCTATTTTCATGGGAGTATATAAGGTTCGGTCGCTTTTAGTGTTTCATAAATAAATAAATTATGTCGCTTTTTTGCAATTGGGATAAGAGCTACCGAAAAAGCCGTATTTTACGATTGTTTCGCCTCTATCGTCAAAGCTGGACGGAAGATATTGAATTTTTTCTGATAATTTCATGTACTAATAAGCAGCAGGCTTAAAAAATCATGATCGGATTAAATAATAGTGCCAATACATCAACATCAATGCTCTTTTTCCTAAATTTGTTAAGATTATTGTTGAAAAAGTCACTAATTCTAAAGAAATGATTGGTTATTTCTTACTTTTATGTAATTTCTGGCAACAATGAAATGAAAAAAAAATATGTCTGGCCATCTTGATCTGATAGATCTCAGGATTATAGAATCTCTTGGAGAAAACGGCAGAGTTCGTTTGAGCGAGCTTGCTGAGGTGGTAGGACTGTCGATACCATCGGTCAGTGAACGGCTTGACAAGCTGCAGAAGGGGGGGATCATCAAAGGCTTTACTATGGAGGTTGATGAACGGCAGCTTGGTTTTGATATCCATGCTTTTGTAAGAGTGCGGATTGATTCGTCGAGGCACTACAAGTCATTTATGGAGCATGTGATGAAAGAGGAAGAGATTATGGAGTGCTTTTCTGTTACTGGAGAGGGTTCGCATATTTTAAAAGTGATGACGCACAACACCGCTTCGCTCGAACAGTTTTTGTCGAGAATACAGAGTTGGCCTGGTGTTCTTGGAACCAACACCAGTTTTGTTCTCTCCCAGTTGAAGAAAACAAAAAAAATATGTGCGGAAATTGTCCGAAAGAACCTTCAGGATCGGCAGGTGCTGACAGTATTTGATGAAAAAAGATCAAAAAAATAACGGCAGTTTTAATAAAGCGAACAAGCTCATATCACGTAAATCATTATCACAGGAGGCTCTTTTGAACAGCGATAGTAAAATTCCGGTTTCGACCTACTTTGGTTCGATGACCTTTGATCATAAGGCCATGCGTGCAAAACTACCAAAAGAGGAGTTTGCTGCATTGCAGGATACGATCAAGGCTGGTAAAAAAATTACTTCTGAAATTGCCGGAGTGGTGGCACATGGAATGAAAGAGTGGGCCATGGAAAAAGGCGCTACCCATTACACTCATTGGTTTCAGCCGATGACCGGCTCTACGGCAGAGAAACATGACGCATTTTTATCAATCGACCGCGACGGCACTCCGATTGAGCGCTTTTCAGGTGAGCAGCTTATTCAGGGTGAGCCTGATGCCTCCAGTTTTCCATCCGGTGGAATGCGTACCACCTTTGAAGCTCGTGGTTATACCGCATGGGATCCTTCCAGCCCCGCATTTCTTATGAAGGGTGGAAAAGATCTCACTCTTTGTATCCCGACAGTCTTTATCTCTTATCATGGCGAAGCGCTTGATGCCAAAACGCCACTGTTGCGCTCAATGGAGGCGGTCAGCAAGTCTGCTATCAGACTGCTTGAGGTGCTTGGTGTTACGGGTGTCTCTCGGGTAAAAACGTTTGCAGGCTGCGAGCAGGAGTATTTCCTGATCGACAAAAAATTCTACTCCGAGCGTCCTGATTTGGTGATGTGCGGACGCACGCTTCTTGGGGCGCTTCCTCCAAAAGGGCAGCAGCTTGAGGATCACTATTTTGGCTCCATTCCTGACCGTGTGCTTGAATATATGCAGGACGTTGAGCATGAGCTTTATCTGCTTGGCATTCCTGCCAAAACTCGGCACAATGAGGTTGCCCCTCACCAGTTTGAAATTGCTCCTATTTTTGAAGAGGCAAATATTGCCGTAGACCACAACTTGCTGGTGATGGAGGTGATGAGAAAGGTTGCCGACAAGAAGGGTTTTGCCTTGTTGCTGGCTGAAAAACCATTTGCAGGAATCAACGGTTCAGGCAAACATAACAACTGGTCAATCGGTACCGATACCGGTATTAATCTTCTTGATCCAGGTGATACTCCTGAAAAGAATGTTCACTTCCTTGTTTTCCTCGTCGCAGTTCTGAAAGGAGTGTACAAAAGAGCTGATGTGCTCAGAATGTCGATTGCAAGCATGGGTAACGACCACCGGCTTGGCGCAAACGAAGCTCCTCCGGCTGTGGTAACTGTTTTCCTTGGTGAGCTGCTCGAAAGGGTGCTTGATGCCATTGAGAGCGGCAAGGTTGACCTGAAAACGGAGAAACAGGTGCTTAATCTTGGGCTTTCCCAGGTGCCTGTGGTTAACAAAGACTATACTGACCGCAACCGTACATCGCCATTCGCCTTTACCGGCAACAAATTTGAGTTCAGGGCAGTCGGTTCATCGCAGGCAGCATCAGTGCCGAATATGGTGCTCAATACGCTTATGGCGGAGGCTGTTGATGATATTTCTGATGCCATTCTTGCAAAAATCAAGGCAGGAAAGGAGCAGGATTCAGCCATTCTTGAAACGCTTCGCGAGCAGATTACGGCTACCAAACCTATCCGTTATCAGGGTGATAACTATGCTGAGGCTCTTCAGCAGGCAGCCAGGGAGAGAGGTTTGCCGAATTTGAAGAATACCCCCCAGGCGCTCAGAGTGCTGCTCAACAAGGATATACAGGCGATGTTTGCCAAATATGGTGTTCTGAGTGTTGAGGAGATTGATGCGCGTCTGCATATCCGTCTTGAGCGGTATGTCAAGGGTGTTGATATCGAAGCGCGTACACTGCAGCTTATGCTGAAGACCTTTGTTATTCCTGATGTCTCTGAATATCAGGGAAGCATTGGAAGCTCGTTTAATACCCTGCTTGATGCCTCTGAAGCTATAGGGCTCTCCGAAAAGGCACTCAAGAGTCAGGCCGATCATCTTAAAATGCTGGCTGAGAATCTTTCAACGGTGATTGATCTGTCTGCCGAGCTTGATGAAGCTATCGAAAAAATCGAGACGCTTGCCACCGAGTTCGAAAAGGCTGACTACTGTGCCGAGAAGCTGCTTCCGTTTATGCTGGAAATACGTGTTGTTGTTGACCGACTTGAACAGGTTGTTGACCGCAGCCGCTGGCAGCTTCCGACCTACTCGGAAATGCTGTTTGAGCATTGAACGGCTTCTCTCTGTTCTAAAAAGTAAAGGCTCGCTTATGCGGGCCTTTTTTTGCGAAATATTTTATTGCAAACGTTGCGGTAAGCCTTATTTTCAGAATCGCATTACCCGTATTCAGGAACAATAACCCATACCCGCCATGTCAGAGATTTTTCATTATCCCATGACCTATCCTGCCTTTTGGCTTGATTACTATTACATTGTGACATGGTGCATGAGTATGCTTTTTCTCGCCTTGGTGTGGGCGATTTTCTTCCGATACGGAAAATTTACCTATGGTGTCGATCTTGGCTGCTTCTGGAAAACTGCTGTACTCGTTTTTTTTACCACGATTTCGCTGGGGGTGCCGAATTACTATAATACCCGTTTTGTGGGGGAGCATGGTCAGGATGGAGATTCCGTGAGGATAACCAGTGACAAACTGCTCTCTATTGACCGCAAAGGCAATGAAAAACAGATAGATCTTGCCTATATTATTGCCATATACCAGGAGAGTATAACCTACAACCCACCTCCGAAGATCTTTATTGTTGCTGCCAAATCATCAGTCAGGGACTCCCTGTTTGTAACAACCAACCTTGTGGATTACAAGCGCTTTCTTTCGGACTTGTCAAAGAGAACCGGTATTGACGCAAAGCTGCGCTGAGTATGTCGGGAGAGTCCATCATGCGTTTTGCCGGAAAAGAGCCCTATGCTGATTCGTTGCTTCTTGTCGTAGAGGTTGGAAATACAAACACCTCTTTTGTGGTTTACCAGGGCCATGAGATTCTTGAAAGAGTGAAGGTTTCCTCCAAAAGCCTCATTGTTCCTGATGGTTTTCCTGGCCCTTTGGCACAGATGATCATGAGGTATCCCTCACTTGGTGATGCAGCGATTTGCAGCGTGATCCCTATGCTTGAGCGTACGACAGGCGACTACCTTTGTCATCATCTCTCCGGGCAGGTTATGACGGTTTCTGCATCAATCACGCTTCCCTTTGTGCTCAATTATGCCCCCCCTGACTCTTTTGGCGCTGATCGTCTTGCGCTGTGTGCCGTGAGTCAACTTCTTTACCCTGAAGCGGCGGTTATAGCCATCGATATTGGCACAGCTATTACGGTTGATGTCGTTGGTTCCACTCAGCGCTATCTCGGAGGGTTGATTTTGCCGGGTCTTGATCTCATGGCAAAAGCGCTGCACGAACATACCGCCCAATTGCCTTTTGTTGCTCTTGATCGTCCCGAAACTCTTCTTGGATGCTCAACAACTGATGGTATCAAAAACGGGATTATTCATGGCTGCGCATCCAGCATGGATGGCCTCGTCGCCAAAATTACACGCTGGCTTCAAGAGGAGCGGAGTGAAACTGCTGTTAATGTGATGGTGACCGGTGGCAATGCTCCCCTGATTGCCGGAATGCTTGACTGCTCTCCAAGGCTCGAAGAGTTGGCCGTAGTCAAGGGGACTCGCTATCTCTTCTCTCTTAACGCAGAGTAACCGGGTTGAGTCGTGCCTGGGCATCGTCGATGGCTTTCAGCACCTGCTGGTCATCAATGTTTTCCTCAAGCAGAAAGGCCTCTCCAATTTTTTTCAGCAACACAAAACGAAGCTTTTTGTTGAGCTTCTTTTTGTCAGAGAACATGCTCTCCAGAAGCAGGTCGCGGTCAATATCCAGAAACCTGCGCTTCAGCAGCCCCTTGGGAAAGCGGAACTTTTGCAGGAGGGTGAGCCCGCGCTCCAGCGACTGGCGGTCGAGATAGCCAAGATTATGCGATAAAAAGAGGGCACAGAACATTCCCATGGTCACCGCTTCTCCGTGGCGCAGGTGACGGTACTCTGCAAGTTTTTCCAGTCCGTGGGCAAAGGTGTGGCCAAAATTAAGTGTGGCTCGAAGCCCATCGGTCTCCTTGAAATCCTTCGTCACCACGTCGTCCTTGATAAAGGCGCTTTTTTTGATCGCCTCGGTGAGGTATGGCTCCGCCAGGGATGTAATGTCGGTGAAATGAAGGTCGAGAAAGCTGAAAAGTGGCTCGTCAGCGATAAACCCATATTTGACAACCTCAGCCAATCCCGCATAGATTTCGCGCTGCGGCAGGGATGCAAGGTATGATGGATCAATCAGCACCAGCTCCGGGGAGTGAAAAAAGCCAATCAGATTCTTGCCGAGCGGGTGGTTGATGGCCACCTTTCCGCCAATAGAGCTGTCCGTCATGGCAAGCAGCGTCGTAGGGAGTTGAATGACCGGTATGCCACGGAAATAGCTTGCGGCAATAAATCCACCAAGATCACCCACAACACCACCACCAACCACAAGCAGGTTCCAGCTTCGGTCAACATCAGCCTCAATCATGCTGCCATAGAGTCGAAACGCAACGCTGAAACTTTTGGATGCCTCTCTTGCGGGCACAACAAGCTCTTTCAACTGAAAGCCCTCATCGTGAAGCCTCTTGACAAGTTCGTCACCAAACATCTTGCGGGTATGTTCATCAAAAAGCAGTACGGTTTTTTTTGAAAGCCCATGGGCTTTAAACAACTCACCAAGCCCTGTTATAACCGGTGTTCCAACAATTATGGTGCTCACAGTATTTGTTTAAATTTATTATCCTTCAGTTGTAGCAGAAGCATTTCGCACATGACGCTCAATTTTGCGGGTCAACTCTTCCACTGTTGAGCCGATTCGTTGAATATCGGTCTGAACGGTGATTTCTGCGGTTTCGTAGCGTGGCTCACGTTTGGTGAGAATAGCCTCTATTTTCTCCTCAATCTCCTTACGAGAAAGTTTTTGCCCATCTTCGCCCCTGAGCAAGGGCCGATCAGCTTTGTTGCATAGCCTTCTTGCAAGGGTTGTGATGGGTGATTTCAGGTAGACCATGGTGCCGGACTTCTGGATGAGTGTGTACGACTGATCATTTTCGAGCACTCCTCCACCAAGCGAGACAACCATGTCATTTTTAGCTATAAGGGCATGAAGAGTCATCATTTCAAGATTTCTGAAGTAGGTCTCTCCATCCTCACCAAAAATCCTGGTAATGGTTTTCCCTGCCTTTTTCTCAATAGCCTGATCAAGATCAACGAATTCATAGCCAAGCGAATTGGCCAGCAGTGGCCCTATTGTTGACTTACCTGATCCGCTAAATCCGGTTAAAAAAATAAGTGAGTGTTGTTTATTCACGGTAGCCTGTTCAAAACTCTCTGTTAACTCAGTAGCGTTGCGACGTATCGCAATGTCTCTTAATAATCGATAATAAACAAAACAGTCATCTTCCCTCAAAATAAATCTCCACGACCTGTGTCCAGATGCTATTATAGTTATAAGGGTAGCGGTTATTCTGTTTTTCCATGACTAACGATGAAGATGCAAATATTGGATTGAAAATTCTGGTCGATTATATTCACAGCAGGAACGTGCTGTCAAACTGAACGCTTCATCGTGTAACCCATAACTTTAAACGGATGGGTGAGTTACGCAACCAGATAACCTTAAGGGAGTTATTAGTGCCAGAAACAAGCAGGCGAACAAGCCATTTTACAGAATCTATTATTCGGAGAATGACCCGTGTGGCCAATGACTGTGCCGCCATCAATTTGTCGCAGGGGTTTCCCGATTTTGATCCCCCCGAAGCGCTGCTTGTTGCGGCTGAGCGCGCAGGCCGACAGGGGCCGCATCAGTATGCAGTGACCTGGGGAGCGGCAAATTTCCGTCAGGCTTTTGCCCGCAAACAGTCACGATTCATGCGAATTCCTGTTGATCCAGAAGCGAATGTGGTGGTGACCTGTGGCAGCACGGAGGCGATGATGGCGGCCATGATGACCGCATGCAATCCTGGCGACAAGGTTGTCATCTTTTCCCCGTTCTATGAAAATTATACCGCCGACACCATTCTTACCGGTTCAATTCCTGTTTATGTTCCATTGCGGCCACCGGATTTTTCCTTTGACCCTGATGAACTCCGGAAAGCTTTTGAGCAACACCGGCCCAAAGCCTTGATTCTCTGTAATCCGGGTAATCCAACCGGCAAAGTCTTTACGCAGGGTGAACTTGAAATCATCGCAAGCCTTGCCATTGAATTTGATACCTTTGTCATCACTGATGAGGTCTATGAGCACATTGTCTATGCGCCGCACACGCATCGAAGCATCGCGGCATTGCCGGGTATGTTTGAGCGCACCATCACCTGCAGTTCGCTCTCCAAAAGCTATTCAATAACCGGATGGAGGCTTGGAACCGTGGTGGCAGCACCCGCTGTTATTGATGCAATCCGCAAGGTGCATGACTTTCTGACTGTCGGAGCCGCAGCGCCATTGCAGGAAGCCGCCATAACAGCGCTTGAATTTCCTGATTCCTATTATGATGCTCTCCAGGCAAGCTACACCGAAAAGCGGGACATTTTTCTTGGTTGGCTCGACCATGCAGGGCTCTCCTATACACGACCACAGGGATCCTATTATGTGATGGTCGATGTTGGTGAATTTGGCATCAGTGATGATCTCCTCTTTTGTGAATGGCTTGCACGCACGGTTGGAGTTGCTGCCGTTCCCGGATCAAGCTTTTTCCGTGAACCAGTTCACAACCTGATCCGGTTTCATTTCGCCAAACAGGTGGCGACTCTCAATGCCGCAGGAGCACGTCTGTTGACGTTACGTGCGCAGGCGAAACAGTACAGCAATGGTTGAGATGCGTTGGCACGGGAGAGTGATCGTATTGTGATGCTGTTTTTGCCTCTTCCGGGAAGATGTTTTATTCCCGGAATTTCATTTGGTCCCCCCCGTGTTCCTCAGAACCCTCAAACTCACGGTTTTACATCCGCAGCGACCTTCATACGCACTATTCTGGTGGGATTGGAAACCGCGCCATTGTTGTACTGCGAACCAGCCTTTACCTTGTCAACAAATTCCATTCCGGAAACGACTTGTCCCCAAACGGTGTATTGCCCGTCAAGGAATGGCGCTGGTGCGAAGCATATAAAAAACTGGCTGTCGGCACTGTTGGGGTCAGAGGCGCGGGCCATGGAGAGGGTGCCCCTGATATGCTGCTCGCGCGAAAATTCAGCTTTAAGCTGTTGACCGGAACCGCCGGAACCGTCACCCTGCGGATCGCCGGTCTGGGCCATAAATCCTGGAATAACACGGTGGAAGGTGAGTCCATCATAAAAACCTTTGCGGGTCAACTCCTTGATGCGAGCCACATGGCGTGGGGCAATATTTGGAAGCATCTGGATGATGACTCGTCCTGACGGAAGGTCGAGATAGATTGTGTTTTCGGTATTGAGTGCTGGTGAGGCAGAGAGCGTCAAGGGAAGCAAGGCGGTTAAAAGCCCTAAAAAAACGACGAAAATTCTCAATGGTTTATTCAACATGGGGTTCTTGTTACGTTTGGATGAATATGTTTTCCTGAATATAAGGAAGTACATACAGGTTCAACACTGCTTTTCATCAGAAAAATTGTGAATGAATCTGCCCCGAAACGAGGTTTTTGCATCCCATATTCATGGTATTTTTATGGTATATGCTTGGATTTTATGATGATAGAAGGCTTTATTGATAACTGTAAATCAAACGCGACTCATATAAACTATCAACTTTTGACACAGAACAGCATTATCAGTGGCAGGCCTTATGGCTGTTGTTGTCTCTTGATGGACTTTGAAAGGCGGAAGAACCGATTATCGACATGATGACACCTGTTGTTCAGGTCTGATTAATTTTTTAAGGCGATGTGGGTGAGTGGTCTAAGCCAAGGGTCTGCAAAACTCTTTATCACAAGTTCGAATCTTGTCATCGCCTCACTCTTGTAGACGTAGTGGAAGTTCAAGGCCATTTGCTTCAAGGAGTTCTCTGTTGCTGAGGATCTCCCTTGCTGCCCCATGGGCGGTAATTTTTCCTTCTGCCATGATATAGACCCGGTCACAGGTATCCCAGATAAAATCAAGGTCATGCGAGACCGTAATTTTTGTTGATTGCAGAGTGTTGATGAGATTGATCAGCTTTCGTCTGTTTCGGGGGTCGAGGTCCGATGTCGGTTCATCCATCACCAGGACTGGCGGCTGCATGATCAATACAGCAGCAAAGGCACCAAACCTTTTCTGCCCCTGGGAAAGGTGAGAGGGTGGCTTGTCTCGCAGCTCCCAGAGATCGAGATCCCTGAGAAGTTTCTCGGCTTCAGCATCCATATCCTGTTTATTCATACCAAGATTGAGCGGGCCAAACACCACATCATCATATAACCGTGCCGTAAAAAGCTGATCATCAGGGTTCTGAAAAACCAGACCAACCTGCTGACGGACTGTTTCAATATTTTTTTTCTTGATCTCAAGGCCAGCAATGCTGATTTTTCCATCATGCGGCAGATAATAACCATTCAGATGGTTCACGAGGGTCGATTTCCCTGCTCCGTTTGCTCCAACGATGCCTGCCGATTCACCGGCAAGAATGGTCAGGGAAATATTATCAAGAGCTTTTGTGCCATCCGGGTAGAAAAAGCTTACCTCTTCTGCAATGATCAAGGGGTGTTCTCCGGTCTCAGTGAATAAATACCATGCGCACAGCCAGAAAGCTGAGAAACGAGAAAATCAACGATGCAATGTCCATCCTTGTCAATGGAGGTGTCTCTGTTTTTTCAACGAAACCGCGCTGGAATCCCCTGGCTGTCATTGCCATATAGATTTTTTCAGCTCTGGCAGTTGTTCTGATCAAGAGTGAGCCAATCAGTTTCGCTGTCGTGAACAGATCTTTGCCTTTACCGCCAAACGAACGCATATCCCGTGCTCTTTTCATTGAACCAGCCTCCTCAGCCAAGAGAAAGCTGTACCGGTAAACCAGCAGCAGTTGCGTAACAAAAAGTTCAGGCACGCCAACTCTTTTCAGGGCAAGAGCAAGACGATAAAAGGGTACAAGCAGGGTGAGCAACTGCAGGGCGGTAATGGTAACCATAGTTTTGACGACAATAACCATGCCAGAAATCATTCCTCCACTGATTGTCATTCCGAAAAGATCAAGGAATGGGCGACGGTCAAGCCATGGGTTTGCTGCCGCCATAATGAGCACAAATGGAGAGAGAAGGAGAAGTCGATGCAGGAGTGGCTTTACAGGAATATGTGCAGCGGTTATAACGAGTACGGGGAAGGAGGCGTAGGTGATCACTGCCGGTAAATTGTATTTTGGAACCGAAAGCACACAAAAAAGAAATATGGCCGACAGGATAAGCGCAGTCTGATCGCCGATCGAAAGAAATAAGGTCGGGGTTTGGTCATTTCGGTTCTGGACGACGATATCTTTCACTTTACACGGGGGTTTGCTATGCCTCTCTGGCTGTTCGGTAAGCTTTTTCTCAACACAAAACCTGCCGCTCCAGCAAGAAGCAGCACAGAGAGACTTCCAACAATTCCGGAGACACTTGTACCAGGATTGACTGGAGAGGCAGATAGTGCTGTTTTGTCGATAACGTTGGGAGATATTTTAAACGAATAATCAGGAAGAAATGCTGTACGATTTTGCAGCGAAGCAAAGAGATCATGAACATTATCCTGCCTGCCATGTAATTTCTCCTGTTTGCTCACCTTGGCCATTGACCATTCAAGACCGTCAGGCAGAGATGATGAAAATCGGGAGATGATTCCCCCCAAAGTCAGTGCTGCAATTGTAAAAAGTGCAAGTGTAAGACGGGGTTTTGATGATGCCGCAAGTTGGGGAGCAAGAAGAGTTGGTTCTGTTTTCATGATAAACGATACCACGGCCAGGGTAACCAGTCCTTCAACAATACCGATCACCAGATGAATCGGCAACATGAAGAGCAGAAATGTGCTGAAGGGCAATTCGCTTATGCCTGACAAGGTGGTTTCCAGAACAACACAACATGCTCCCATCAAAAGGCTGGCTATAGCTGCTGTCATGCTGCCTGCAGCACGTTTGCCGTAAGATGAACAATTTCCGGCAATAATTCGATAGATGAAAGGAAACGCAACAAATGCTGGGAAAAAGGCAAGGTTGAAAATGTTGCAGCCAAGCGCCAGGAGCCCCCCATCCGCAAAAAATAGAGATTGAATGACAAGTACTGAGGCAAGAGCAATAAATGCCCGGTATGGGCCAAGCAAGAGTGTCAGGAGAAGCCCGCCGCTGAGATGTCCACTGGAGCCTGTGCCGGGGATTGTGAAGTTGATCATTTGAGCAGCAAAAACAAAAGCACCGAGAACACCCATAAGAGGTGTTTTAGAGCCATCCGCTTCCAATGCTACTTTTTTTGCTGAATAGCCAATAAGTGCAGCGCTTATCGCCCAGAATGCTCCTCCGACCACCGGTGATAACAAGGCATCGGCCATATGCATAATCCTTGACTCCCTGAGTTTGTTTGAAAATGTGAATTAAAATAACAACACTGCTCTCCACAAACAAACCTCTCCCTCTTTCTCCCCTTTTTTCTTATAATACCTTACATTGTTCCTTTGCTATCAATGGCATAACAGGAATCAACCAGAACGAAGAGGCGTGGCGACTGATGGCTGAAACTATTCTCAGGCTTGAAAATATCCGCAAGGAGCTTGGTCTCTCCAAGGCTATCCGCCAGACCATCATCCCCAATATTTCACTTGATATATATGCGGGGGAGTTTGTTGCCATTACAGGCCCCTCCGGTTCAGGTAAATCGACACTGCTTTATCTTATGGGAGGGCTCGATAAACCGACATCTGGCAATGTGTGGCTTGACGGGGAGAAGATTTCTGAAAAAAATGAGACGGAGATGAACCGTATCAGAAATGAAAAAATTGGGTTCATCTATCAGTTTCATTTTTTGTTGCCTGAGTTTAACGCTGTTGAAAATGTCAGTATGCCCATGATGATCAACGGGCGGCGCACTCGAAAAGAGATTAAAGAGAGGGCGATGAAGCTGCTCGACATGGTTGATATGCAGAACAAGTACACGAACAAACCAAGTCAGTTGTCGGGAGGCCAGCAGCAGCGGGTGGCTATTGCGCGAGCTCTTGCCAATGAGCCTAAAGTGTTGCTCGGGGATGAACCGACAGGCAACCTTGATTCCCGCTCGGCCAACAATGTCTATCAGCTTTTTGACCGTCTGAACAGGGAGATGCATCAGACGATTATTGTTGTCACTCATGATGAGGAGTTTGCCAACCGTGCTGGCCGGAGGATTCATCTGGTTGACGGGCAGGTTGAGAGTGATCGCTTTTTGCGGGTAAAGGAAAAAGAGCCCCTTTGACAGAACGACAGTACTACCACTATATAATGACCGATATGTCCTTGTTACTCGAAAGCATCAAGCAGACTAAACCCCATCTTTTTCGGGCATTTTCGTTGATTGAGGATGGTGATGAGCATCTTCAACGAATCATTGAGCTTGATCGATATTGGGAGCAGTTGAAACAGCCTGTGCAGAGGGTGATTTTGCCCTCCAGTGATCTTCCTGAAAATGCGGTCATCAGCGGCGAGTACGATTTGATCTATGCGGGGGGGACGCTCAGCTTGCTTCATGCTGCGGTGATGGCAGGGAGGTATGGCCGCAGGGTGATGATTTTTGATCGCCAGCAACCGGCAAAATCAACCAGAGACTGGAATATTTCCCGAAAAGAGTTGATGAAGCTTTCGGCCATCGCTCTTTTTACCGAACGTGAGATTGACTCAGTTATTGTTCGTCAGTACAAAAACGGCTGGGTTGAATTTTACCAGCCTGACGGAAGTCAAAAGAGGCTGGTGATTGACGATGTGCTTGATTGTGCTGTTGATGCCGACAAACTTCTTGGTCTTGCAAAAGAGAAGGTTCAGGCTGTGCCAGGAAGCGCGATTATTGCCGGGAGTACCTTTCTTTGTTGCTACCAGTGTGATGACCATATTGTGGTAAAGATGAAGGATGCTCGGGGAAGTCTTTGTTATTACAAGGCACGGGTGTTGATTGATGTTATGGGGATACTCTCTCCCATTGCCATGCAGCTTAATGGCGGAAAGCCGCAAACCCATGTTTGCCCAACGGTTGGTACCATCGCGAGCGGTTTTGAGGATGTTGATTTTGATACTGGTGAAATTCTTGTTACAACAGCTCCTGCCGATACAGTCCCTGGGAAAGGGCGACAACTTATCTGGGAGGGTTTTCCCGCTGAAGGCACAAAGTATATCACCTACCTTTTCTTTTATGACGAGGCGGATTCCACCAATGACAACTCGTTGCTGGCGCTTTTCGACACCTATTTCAGAATACTTTCCGGGTACAAAAAACCGGGAAAAGATTTTGTTGTCCATCGACCTGTTTACGGGATTATTCCTGCCTATTTCCATGACGGCTTTGAGCGCACCAGAGAGATTGCCGAAAACAACATCATTCTCTTCGGCGATGCGGCTTCACTTGCCTCACCTCTTACCTTTTGCGGTTTCGGCTCGATGGTTCGCAACCTTGAGCACCTTACTGGCGCTCTTGACCGGGCACTCTCCGACAACAAACTGTCGAAAAAGCATCTTGAAATGATCAGCGCTTATGAGCCAAATGTCGCCTCCATGGCTAATCTCATGAAGTATATGTGTTTTAACGTGGCAACCGATGAGCCGAATTTTGTGAACGATCTGATGAATGAGGTGATGATTGTTCTTGACGATCTTCCTCAGCACTACCGTCAGGCGATGTTTCGTGATGAAATGAAGATTGAAGAGCTTGCAATAGTGATGCTCCGGGTTGGATGGCGCTATCCCAAAGTGCTGATGGCAACCTGGGAGAAGCTTGGTATTCAGGGCTCTTTCGGTTTTCTCAAAAATATTATTGGATGGGCATTTTCACCAGTCAGATAACTTTTTTACGCGACGATGGATATCATTCAGGGGGCAGTGAGGGTAGCAGAGCTTCGCAAAGAGATTGAGCGCCATAACCATCTTTACTATATCGACGCCAAGCCTCAGCTTTCCGATTACGAGTTTGACAAGTTACTCCAGCAGCTTCTTGACCTTGAACGCCAGTTTCCCGACCTTGTGACACCTGAGAGCCCTTCTCAACGGGTTGGTGGAGCGATAACAAAGGAGTTTGTATCGGTTATCCATCGAGAACCGATGCTCAGTCTTTCCAATACCTACTCTCTTGGCGAGGTGGAGGAGTTTTATAACCGCTTGAAAAAGCTGCTTGCACTCGAAGGGGTGGGAGAGCGGGAGATGGTGGCCGAACTGAAGTTTGATGGGGTGGCAATCAGTCTGCTCTACCGCGATGGTCTGCTGGTTCGTGGCGCTACACGAGGTGACGGTATTCAGGGAGATGATATTACGGTAAACGTCCGAACCATTCCGACGGTACCTCTGAAACTGCAGGGCGGCGCTGAAGGAGAGATTGAGGTGCGGGGGGAGGTCTTCATGCGCAAAGAGGATTTTGAGCAACTGAATGAGAGTCGTCCTGAAGAGGATCGCTTTGCCAATCCCCGCAATGCTACGGCTGGCGCACTCAAATTGCAGGACTCTGCTGAGGTTGCCCGCCGTAAAATGAGTTTTGTCGCCTACTATCTCAAGGGGCTCAGTGACGAATCAATACCGCATTTTACCCGACTTGATTATCTCAAAAAGTTCGGTTTTTTTACCAGCAGCCATTATCGGTTATGTCGTGAGCTGAAGGATATTGGTGAGTTTATCGCCGAGTGGTCAGAGCAACGGCGGAAGCTCCCTTATGAAACTGATGGTGTCGTTCTGAAGCTGAATGCCGTGACGCTCCGGGATAAACTTGGTGCAACGGCAAAGAGCCCTCGTTGGGCCATTGCCTACAAATATCCAGCACAGCAGGCACAGACTGTACTGCATGATGTGATATTCCAGGTAGGACGGCTTGGCTCAATTACTCCTGTCGCCGAGCTTGAACCGGTACTGCTTGCAGGTTCAACCGTCTCCCGTTCGACGCTTCACAATTTTGATGAGATTGAGCGTCTTGGCCTTATGATTCATGATCGGGTCATCATCGAAAAATCAGGTGAGGTGATTCCAAAAGTGATCAGTGTCGTGTTGGAGGAGAGGCCGTCAGATGTTTTGCCAATTTTTGTTCCCTCACATTGCCCGGAGTGTGGTACGTCACTTGCAAAACGGGAGGGTGAGGTGAGTTACTACTGCCCCAATGAAGAGGAGTGCCAGGCACAGATCAGGGGAAGAGTGCTCCATTTTGCCTCCCGCAATGCCATGGACATCAAGAGTCTTGGCAAGGCTCTTGTTGATCAGCTTGTTGCTGTCAAACTGGTGAGGGATGTAGGCGACCTCTATTTTCTTCAGGAGCCGCAGCTTGAAAATCTGGAACGGATGGGGCGCAAGTCAGCGCAAAATCTTTTGCGGTCTCTTGATGAGAGCCGTGCAAAAAGTTATGAACGCGTGATCTACGCTCTTGGTATTCGCCACGTCGGGCGTGCCACCGCTCGCGAGCTTTCGTTAGCCTATGCTTCACTTGATGCCCTGATGCAGGCAACCGAAGAGCAGTTTTCAACTGTTCCGGATATTGGGCCTGTGGTTGCCCGCAGTATTATCGACTATGTTGCAAAACCATCAGCGCAGTCGCTTCTTCAAAAGCTTGGGGATGCAGGGTTGCAACTGTGCACATCGGAATCGACCGCACAGATCAATTGCAATTTCGAAGGGGTTACGGTGCTTTTTACTGGCGCTCTTGACCACTTTACCCGCCAGCAAGCCTCTGCCCTCGTGGTTGAACGGGGAGGGAGAATAGTGGAGTCCATCAGTAAAAAGACAGGCCTTGTCGTTGCTGGCCACGATGCTGGCAGCAAGCTCGACAAGGCGTTGAAACTGGGCGTAAAGGTGCTTTCAGAGGGTGAGTTTCAGGCAATGTTGTAACCAGCAAAACAATCATTACAACAATAAATCCCCATCATTCAAAATCCTAATTCTGTTTATTTCGAATAACTTTTATGACTTTTGAATTCAATTGTCCAACAGGCCATACTTCCAATACTTGTCCCTCTGCAATTGTCTCAGTTGGATTAGCTATCGCCTTAATCTCAAAATCGCGAATGTTGGCGGTGGGAGTCGAGTTACCAACATAAGCCTTGAGTTGCCACTGGCCACTCTTTCGTGCCGTGACTTTTGGTTGTACCCAATATTCTGATTTTTCAAGTGCATGAACAATAACCCATACGGTACTGGCACCATCAACAGTACCTTTTACTATGGGTCGCCAGGAAACGCTTGCACCATCTGCAGGAGTATCAATGGTCAAGTTCGCACAAAAAGCACGTTGAATCGGAACTAAACAGAGAAACTGAATAGCCATGAGAATAATCACTTTTCGCATTTTGAATCCCCTTGTTTGTGAATCTGTTTGTTGGCGGAAGTTTCGTGAATAATGGATGACTAACATAACCTCTTATTTAGTAGTAAGTTATTGGTGTAAGGATAGCTGGATTAGTAACGATAACCACCAGCGAATACGTACATCAAAAGTATAACTAAAAAATTTGTTTTTCAGGACATCCCTGCCAATTTTTTCGACAGCTCATTATCGATCCTCATTACACAAGCGGCAAAATGTTGTTCAGAAAGGATTATCGGCATTTTTTCTCGTAACAATAGCTCAAGTGTCTATTTTTTTGCCACATACAATATGGAGGTTTCAAAAGTCATGGGGAAATACTCGGCGGTCCTGAATCCATTTTTTTTAAGAATGGTGGTAAAGGCTTCAGTTTGAGGAAACTGCTCGACGGAGTTCGGCAGATAGTCGTAGGCAAATGAAGATTTACTGAACAGCCCGGCAATTTTGGGGAGTACCTTCTTGAAATAAATCAGGTAAAGTGATTTCATGGTGCCATTGCGCGGAATCATCGGTTCAATAATGAGAGCATGGCCGCCTGGCTTCAAAACCCGGTGGAACTCGCGCATTCCTGCGTCAAGATTTTCGAAATTCCTGACACCGAAGCCAGCGCTGACTACATTATACGTGGCATTACCAAAGGGAAGTTTTTCAGCATATCCCTCATGAAAGGTGATGTGCGGATACTTCTTTTTTGCAATCACCAGCATTTCGGGAGAGAGGTCAAGAGCAGTCACCCTGGCACCCGAAATTTTTGCCATGGAGGCGGCCAGATCACCCGTGCCAGTTGCGACATCAAGAATTATTGGGGCCCTGTTGTTGCCAAGCAGTTGTTTTGCTTTGTTGGCAGTTTTGGCACGCCAATAGTTGTCTATGCCCAAGCTGAGCAGATGGTTGAGGAAATCGTAGGTTGGGGCAACTTCATCAAACATCGTCCGTATTGATCCTCTCGATTTTGTCCTCAGAAGGGACTTTGTTTCAACTATTTTTGCCATACACCTCATCCGGATTAAACATCAGGGTATCACATATTTCCATGGTGAGCTCATCGGTTGCTTTACGGTAAAAGCAGGAGTGATAGCCAGCGTGGCAGGCCCCACCGGTTTGGGAGACCTTCAAGAGCAGAGTATCGCCATCGCAGTCGATCAGGATGTCATGCACCACTTGCATATTGCCGGAGGACTCTCCCTTCAGCCAGAGCATTTTGCGACTGCGACTCCAGTAACAGGCTCTCTTTTTTTCGAGCGTCATTTGAAGGCTTTCGAGATTCATCCAGGCCATCATAAGCACTTTTCCTGTTTCATGATCTTGCACAATTGCCGGAACAAGCCCTTTTTCATCGAACTTTACTGTTTCAAGAAAGCTATTATTTATATCTTGACTGTTACCCATTGATTGGTGTAGATTTGATGTTTTTCAAGCACTATCAGGATCTGGAGAGCAGGAAAAGAAAAATGCTCCTGAATATTCATAAAATTATTGAAAAATCAAGGTCAGAATGGATAAAAAGTTAAAAACTTGTAACTTCCGAAAGCTGAATCCATAACCAAGGCACCACATGAAGTCCCTGCAGAAATTTCTTCCTAAATATTCCATTGCACTTGCTCTTCTTTTTATTGCTACGCTCTTTTTTTTGATGACGAAAGGTAACTCGGTTGCTATTGAAGCAGTCGAGGTGACCCATGCAGAGCTGATTCAGGCGGTCTATGCCACCGGTTTTGTGGAAGCAGATGCCGTTGCCAATCTTAATGCAGAGTGTTCCGGCACAGTGAGTTATGTCGGCGCACTTGAGGGCCAGCATATCAATGCTGGTCAGAAACTTTTTCAGTTTGATAGCCCTCAGCCTCAGCTTGCTGTTCATGAAGCACAATCGGCTCTTGCCGAACAACAGGCGCTTTTGCGGGACAGCAGACGTCGAAGTGTCAGAAAGAAAAATCTTTTCAGCGAGGGAGCCATATCTCGTCAGGAGCTTGAAGATGCTGAAAAAAACAGTACACAGAGTGAAGAGCTGCTTCAGCAGCGGGTGTTTCAGTTGAAGATGCGTGAGGATGATCTGAACAAGTTGACCGTCATAGCCCCATTTTCTGGTGTCTTGACCTTGCAGAATGTGAAGAAGGGTGATTATGTTATCATCAATACTCTTGTTGCTCGGGTGGTTGATACCTCACGATTTATGATCAGTGTTGAGGTTGATGAGCTTGATGTTCCAAGGATGCGTCATGGTCAGGTGGCTACAGTTGCCTTTGATGCATATCCAGAAAAACGATTTTCGGCAGTTGTTGCTCGTATAGTGCCTCAGACTGACCAGATTACGAAGACTTCGAGAATTTACCTGACCCTTGACCATCCCCCCGGAAATATTCAGGCAGGCATGACTGCTACAGCCAATATTATTTATAATGTCAAGCCAAATGCACTTCTTGTTAAAAAAAGCTCCTTGTTTGAAGATAACCGTCAGAGTTATGTTTGGAAAATAGAGAAGGGCCGGTTAAAAAAACAGCCTGTTCAGCAGGGAGAGAGTGATATGACCTATGTTGAAGTGCTTCAGGGGCTTAAGAAAGGGGACAAGATTGCTCTCTCTCCCGATAAGAGTTTGCATGAGGGGCTGGAGGTCAACATCACTTCAGCAAAAAAGCCTTGAAACAGTTTTGATGCAAAAATTAGCGAGATGAACATTTTTTTTTAAAATAAATCATCAGGGTGTTGAGTTTGTGCCTCTCAATTACGTTATTGAAATAGTTCGTTTACCCTCCGTTAAAAACCACAGAACAGTATATCTTGAACATGCAATTGACTACCCTGAAATCCGCGACATACAGTTCACGGAAACAGGCCTCTCGTGTGCAGAGGATACTCTCCGCACTGAGGTGTTTTCCTGTGCTTGCAGCCGTCGTGGTATCAACATTGCTTTATCCTTTCTCAGTTTCTGCGAAGGGTGTTGTGGATTCTTCGTCGCAGCAGCTCCCTGTTGACTCCTATATTGTAAAGGAGATAGGAAAACCAACAGCTCTGATGGCCAAGGACATTGAACAGCCCGTTTCACCAGCAAGCCTTACCAAAATACTTACCTGTATTATGGCAATTGAAAGTGGTAAGCTTGACAGGGAAGTGCTTATTACAAAAGAGTCAACGATGGTTGAGCCCTCAAAGGCGGGTTTCAGGGAGGGAGATAAAATCAAGCTGGTTGATCTGGTCAGGGCGGCAATGGTGAGTTCAAGCAATGACGCAGCTTTTGCAATTGCTTTATATCTCTCCGATAATGTTGAATCATTTGTTGCCGCAATGAACTCCAAGGCAAAAATGATTGGCATGAAAAATTCGACATTTACCAATCCTGCCGGGTTCGATAACGGTCATTATGCGGGCAATATTTCAACAGCAGGTGATCTGATGCGTCTGACAGAATATTCTGTACGGAATCCACTTTTCAATCAAATTGCTCGACTGGATAAGGTTGTGGTGCAAGAGCAGTCGAGTCAGAGAGTCTACTGGCTGAGGACGCATAATAAGCTTCTCGACAAATATCCCTACGCAGTCGGCATCAAGACAGGGTATACCAGCAAGGCCGGAGGTTGTCTTATTGCCCGAGCTATCAAGGATAACAAGGATATGCTTCTGGTTATGCTTAACGCTCGTAACAGATGGGATATAGCATCCAATATGTTTGATACAGCTTTTGCTGCTAACGGTTCAAACCCGGTTTTGGTCAATACAGCATCTCTGAGTGGTTCAGTTCCATCCAAACCTCTGAAGCTCAGAGAAGGTGAAAAACAACAGAAGATGAGGGTTGCTTCTACGGCAAAAAGCAGCCATAAAAAGAGGTTGCTTCTTGCAGAGAAGAGGCATCCTCTTATAAAACTGAAGAGTGGCAGAAATTCGAAGACGCTTGTAGCCACCAGGTTGATGCCTGTCCATACCTCAAAAAAACAGGTAATTGCCGAATTTAATGGTAATAAAAAGCTGAAGACAAATACGATTGCCGAGGCGAAAAGCAAGCTGAAGAAACGTCAGCTTATTGCTTCGAAGCCGGTCAAAAAAACGAAGAAGAGAGTTGATCTCTCTTGATAGTGAACTATTCTCTATTGGTGTTTCTGCAAGTGTGCCAGAGGCTTGACAATGATATGGCAAATTGGAAGGTATGATCAGACAAGTGAAAAAAAAGCGGATGGTTTTCACTATCCGCTTTTTTAACGATCTTGGTGCGAGTTATCCCTGAACGATGCACTCGGCGGGGCATACGGCTGAGCAGCTTGGTGCGTCAGAATAACCTACACATTCTGTGCAGGTGCTGGCATTGATAACGTAAGCATCATCCCCAGCAGAAATTGCAGTGACTGGACATTCTGGTTCACAAGCTCCACAGTAGGTACATTCATCAGTAATAAAGAGTGCCATAGTAATTTCCTCGCTTAAAGATTTGTAGAAAATATAGAAAGGTACGGATAAGAACGATTGCGGTCAATCTCGGGAAAGATAATATTTATTCAGCTCAAAAAAAATCTTTCTGTTTTATCTTGCCGTTCTGAATATTGTTCGAGGATTTCGCGGGTGTTCATGATTTCCCAATCACCCGCATATATGCTTGTAACGGACAAGAGCTGCTTTTCAAGGGAGATTGTGTCGATCCGCCTGATATTTTTTCCCGCACTCAAAATGTGGAGTTTCGGAAGAGAGATAGTGCTGCACATATTCCTGCACACCATCTTCAATTGAGGTGAGCTGTTTGCTGTATCCCGACGTGCGAAGCTTTGTGATATTTGCACAAGTGTAATACTGGTATTTGTCACGCAGAGTTTCCGGCATGGGGATGTAGTCGATAACCGGCTTTTGTCCAAGAGCCGAGAATGTCGCGGTTGCCAAATCCTTGAAGCTCCTTGCCGTTCCGCTCCCGACATTGAAAAGGCCTGCTACGGGGTTTTCGAGCAACCATACCATGATTCGGGTACAATCCCTGATGTAGACAAAGTCTCTCAACTGCTCCCCATCCCGATAGTCAGGTCTATGCGACTGAAAGAGTTTCACATACCCTTTTTCGCGTATCTGGTGAAAAGCCTTGAACACAACACTGCTCATATCCATCTTGTGATACTCATTCGGGCCATAAACATTGAAAAATTTAAGCCCAGCAGCATGGTTGAGCACATTATTTCTGAGAGCCCAGTGATCAAAAAGTTGTTTTGAATAGCCGTACATATTCAGTGGTCGAAGCTTGCCAAGCCCACTCACATCATCACTATATCCATTCGTTCCATCTCCGTATGTTGCAGCACTTGATGCATAGATCAGCCTGACATTCTGAGCCATGCAAAAAGAGGCAATTTTCTTGGAATAGCTAAAGTTGTTGGCCAGGAGATGATCACCATCTGTTTCTGTTGTCGAGCTGTTTGCCCCCATATGAATAATGGCCGAAATACCCTTGATAGCCCCTCTCTCAAGCATATCAGGAAAAAGATCTATCGGGATGATATCAGCAAATTGGAGTGAAGAGAGGTTTCGCCATTTTTCAGTGGTTGTTGAGCCCGGATTGTCCACAATGATCACATCATCCACTCCCATGCAGTTGAGTTCCCAAAGCATGGCACTCCCGATAAATCCAGCTCCACCCGTAATAATAATCATGAAGAAAAAAATGTTGATTCCATGAGGAAAGAGGCCAAAATATAAAGAGGCTGGCAGAAAAACAAAAGGCCACCGTTATTTATTACCTTGTGGCCTTTTATTGCGAAACATTATCTATGCATCTGCAAATGGACTGCTGAGATAGTGATTTACAAAAAATTTTCTTCCCCAAAAGAGCCATACTCTTATGGTTTCAAGGGGTTTTCGGTGAACTTCGGCAATCTGTCGCTCGGAAAGTGCCGAAATTTCACTCAAGAGAACTGAGAACTTGATATCTGCAGCCCATTGTTTCAGGGAATCCGTTATCCGACTATTCTCCTGACAACTTTTGTCAGTGCACCAGAAATCTGCTTCTTGACCAAATTGCTCAACATAGCAATCCCTGAACATTCGCAACAGAGTATTCTCCTCAAAGTCCGGAGAAGCATAGAGGTAAGTTTTCTTGACAAGCTCTTGAGATAAACCCTCATTACCGGTCATCCAACAGGCCACACTATAGAGGTCATCAAGAAGATCAACTGCTGTTTTTTTTACGTTACTCATCTGTTATCCCTTATATTGGATTATTTTTATCCTGTTTTAAGGTATAAAATAAATGAGGATTATCCAGATTTTTTCAATGAAATTGTTATAAAAAGATGTTTTTTAAGAAATCGAATACCAGATCCCAGATCCCCATATTATTACTGTAAAATTATAAGATAATTGCTTTATGAGAAAAGATATTGGCACTCTTCTTAATCCGGCTTTAAAAAATATTGCAACCTACAGTGTTGAGGGGGGGCAGCAGGCTGAGATAAAACTCAACCAGAATGAGAGTCCCTTTGATGTGCCGATGTGGCTGAAGGAGGAGATCGTTGGTGAGTTTATCAAGGAGCCCTGGAACCGCTATCCTGATATTTTGCCTTACAGGGGAATGCAGGCTTTTGCGAAATTTCTTGGGATTTCGTCTGAATCGGTGATGATGAGCAACGGCTCCAATGAGATGCTCTATACGATTTTTCTCGCATCTCTGGGACCGGGCAGAAAAGTGCTGATTCCTGATCCCTCCTTTTCTCTCTATGAAAAAATAGCTCTGTTGTTGCGATCTCAGATTGTTGCTGTACCGATGCTTCCCAGCCTTGATTTTAATACGGAGGCAATTATTCGCACGGCGCGTGATGAGGCTGTTGATTTTATTGTTATCTCAACACCGAATAATCCCACCTCAAAATCTCTCACGTTTGAGGAAGTTCGCCTGATTGCTGAATCTTCTGATGCTCTTGTGCTGGTTGACGAGGCCTACATTGAGTTTTCAAGGCAGCGCTCGATTCTTGAGCTTATCGATGAACTCCCAAATCTGATTGTTCTTCGTACCATGTCCAAAGCGCTTGCCCTTGCAGGGATCAGGATTGGTTTTGCGATCGCCAATCCAGTGCTGATGCGTGAGCTTGCAAAGCCGAAAATACCTTTTGCCTCAAGCAGACTTGCGGAGATAACGATCACAAAAGTTTTGGCCAACTACTCGCTTGTCGAAGATGCCGTATCGTATATACTTCATGAACGGGAAAAGCTTTATACAGCCCTTGGCTCCAATAACAGCTTGACACTTTTTGAGAGTGACACCAATTTTTTGATTATCAGAGTCATGAATGCTGATTCGATGTTTCAGAGTCTTCGCAGTGCTGGTATTTTGGTCAGAAATGTCTCCGGTTATCATCTCATGGAGAATTGTCTGAGATTCAATGTCGGTTTGGCTGAAGAAAACAGGCGACTCATTGGACAGCTCACCACACTGTAATATGAAGGAGTTCAGAGCGTTGGAGGGATCCGAAATGAATCGGCTTACCGCAGAGCAGTATCTCTCTGCCCCCAAGCACCCTGTTATTTTGCTGTTGCATAATATTCGCAGTATGTGGAATGTTGGTTCCATGTTTCGAACAGCAGATGCCGCAGGGATTGAGAAGATGATTCTGTGTGGCTATACAGCAACTCCTCCAAGAAAAGAGATTTCTAAAACGGCACTGGGTGCCCAGGATACTGTGCCATGGGAATATTATGCAGATCCTGTTGATGCGATAACTATCCTCAAAGAGTGTGAGGTAAAAATATATGCGCTGGAGATTACCACTGGAAGTGTATCATACACAGCGGTAACGTCCGCAGATTTTCCTCTCTGCCTTGTTGTGGGTAATGAAGTTGACGGGATTGATGCGAGGGTGCTTGATTGCTGTGACGAGGTTCTTGAAATACCTCAGTATGGCATCAAACACTCGCTTAATGTTGCTGTTGCTGCAGGTGTAGCTTTGTTTGAAATGGTGCGTATCAGTCGTGGAAATGGGTAATTTTTTGGTTTTTCATTTAGTTTTGCTTACTTGAGGGTTAAAACGTCAAACGGTGTTCTTCAATGCTTCATTACAAGACATACGAATTAGATGATTCAGATGCTCCCTGGGTTGTGTTTGTACACGGAGCAGGTGGTAGTTCTTCGATATGGTTTTTGCAAATCAAGGAGTTTATCAAGCATTTCAATGTACTCCTTGTTGATCTCCGGGGGCATGGCAAGTCAAAGGGTCTCCCAGCTCCAAAAGGGTTATACCGCTATGATTTTGAAGACATTACTCGAGATATTCTTGAAGTACTTGACTCTCTCAAGATTAAGAATGCACATTTTATAGGTATTTCTCTCGGCACTATTCTGATTCGTAACCTCAGCGAACTTGCTCCTGAAAGGGTGACTTCCATGATTATGGGTGGAGCAATTATAAGGCTCAATATCAGGGCAAAGGTTCTTGTCGCCTTGGGAAACATCTTCAAGAGTGTTGTGCCCTATATGTGGTTGTACACTTTTTTTGCCTGGATTATCATGCCCAGCGAACGTCACAAAAAGTCGAGACTGCTTTTCGTCAATGAGGCCAAAAAGGTTGCGCAGAAAGAGTTTATGCGCTGGTTTACCCTCACGTACGAAATTACCCCTTTATTAAAGTATTTCGAGGAGAAGGATACTGCGATCCCCACGCTTTATCTGATGGGTGATGAAGATCATATGTTTCTCCCTGCTGTTCGGTATATTGTTACAAAACATACCAATTCGTGGTTGGAGGTTATTGAAAATTCAGGTCATGTCTGTAATGTGGATCAACCGAGGGAGTTTAATGCCCGGGCAATACTGTTTCTGAAAAAAATCTCCGCAAGTCACTCGCAAAACAACACGGTTCTTCAGTTTGCATCTTCCTGAATGATCGGTTTGTTGTAATTGTTCATGGCGTGATTGATACCGTTTATGGTGAAATCGAGAGCGGCATCACAGCAGACTGGGAGCACCTTGTCGATCACTTTTTTCTCATCCTCACTGAATTTTTCGAGCACAAACGATGAAAAGGAGTGCAGCGTCTGTTCATCGGGCCTGATACCGATTCGCAGCCTTGCGAACTCATCACTTCCGAGACATTCAATGATATGTTTCAATCCGTTTTGTCCACCGGCAGACCCTTTTGAGCGCAAGCGTATGGTGCCAAGGGGCAAGTTAAGGTCATCACACAACACAAGAATCTCGCTACACACAATTTTATGAAAATTCATGGCGGCAACCACAGCATGACCTGAGAGGTTCATGTAGGTCATGGGTTTGATAATGATGACCGCCTCTCTTCGATACAATATTTTTGCCGCGAGATATTTTCCCTTTCCCTTGGTGAATCCAGCATTGTAAGATCGCGCAATGTGTTCAACAGCAGTGAATCCCGCATTGTGCCGAGTGCCGATATGGAGCGATTCCGGATTTCCAAGACCGACAATAAGTTTCATAGGCTGTTATGGCTTTTGTGTGATAGCTGATAATGGGATGAATATACTGTCTGGCATGGCAAAATCAGAAACATTCGCTCATATTGTTCTCTCTAATAAACAAACATCTTCGCCAGAAATAGTGGGATAGAGTATAAAAAGCTATTGAGTATTCATAAAAAAAATTGCAAATTATCTCATAGGTTGGTTGACAGGATTGTTTCTTGTCACAGGTTCTGTTGGCAAGTATTCTTTCTTGATTCTGGTAAAAATCAGTAAAAAAAAAGAACAATGAAAAAACCGTTTAACGTATCATGGTGGGCCAGAACTGCATCAGTTCTGGGTGGCCTTGGGGTTTTGTTGCAGGCGCCAAATGCGCTGGCAAGCGAGGCTGATTTGGTATTGCCGAATTTACATTCTGTAACTTTTGTTGGAGGCATACCCGGCGACACCCTCTTGATGTGGGGTCTTGTTATCTGCCTTTTCGGTATGGTTTTTGGTATTGTGCAGTACATGGGTATACGAAAACTTCCGGTTCACAACGCCATGCTTGAGATCAGCGAACTGATCTATGCGACCTGCAAGACTTACCTGATAACGCAGGGTAAATTCATTCTTGTTCTCTGGGTGCTTATTGGTTCCATTATTCTTGCCTATTTTGGAGGGCTTCGACACCTCGATAACATCAAGGTTGCCTCTATTCTTGCCGCCAGTCTTTTTGGTATTCTGGGCAGTTATTCTGTTGCCTGGTTCGGCATGAGGATCAACACCTTTGCCAACTCACGAACCGCATTTGCCAGCCTTGGCGGCAAGCCTTTTCCAACCTATGCCATACCGCTGAGGGCTGGAATGAGTATTGGTATGCTCCTTATCAGTGTTGAGCTCTTTGTCATGCTCTGCATTCTTCTCTTTGTTCCTGCCGACTTTGCAGGCCCATGCTTTATCGGGTTTGCCATAGGTGAGTCGCTTGGCGCTTCGGTGCTTCGTATTGCAGGCGGTATTTTTACCAAAATTGCTGATATCGGTTCCGATCTTATGAAGATTGTCTTCAAGATCAAGGAAGATGATGCCCGTAATCCTGGAGTTATTGCGGATTGTGCTGGTGACAATGCCGGCGACTCTGTCGGGCCTACGGCTGATGGTTTTGAAACCTATGGTGTTACCGGCGTTGCCCTCATCTCCTTTATCCTGATTGCAATCAAGGACCCTACGGTGCAGATCAAGCTGCTTGTCTGGCTCTTTGTCCTGCAACTTTTGATGATTTGTGCAAGCTCGATTTCCTACTGGCTGAACGCGGCTTGGTCGAAAATGCGGTATGCCCATGCTGACGAGATGAACTTTGAACAGCCACTGCTCACCCTGGTGTGGCTTACCTCAATTCTTACCATCGTGCTTACCTACATTGTATCCTGGTACATGATTGGCACTCTGGGCGATGGTACCATGTGGTGGAAACTTGCTTCAATCAATGCCCTGGGAACACTTGCCGGCGCTCTTATTCCTGAATTGGTGAACCACTTTACCTCAACAAAGTGTGCTCACGTTCGGAACGTCGTACAGTGCTCCAAAGAGGGTGGTGCAGCCCTGAACATTCTTGCCGGTCTGGTAGCCGGAAACTTCAGCGCCTACTGGTTAGGGCTTGCCATTGTCTCGTTGATGGCTGGCGCTTACGGTATCAGCACTCTTGGGCTGAGCATGTTGGGTATGACACCTGAGATGCTTGCCATGCAGGGTATTGCGACGATCGGGGTTGACAAGGTGGTCATGCTTGCCCCTTCGGTCTTTGCCTTTGGTCTTGTTGCCTTCGGCTTTCTGAGTATGGGCCCGGTGACCATTGCTGTTGATTCTTACGGACCGGTTACCGATAACGCCCAGTCTGTTTACGAGCTTTCGCTCATTGAGACGCTGCCAAATATCAAAAACGAGATTCAGAAGGAATTCGGCTTTCAGCCAGATTTTGACCATGCCAAAGATTTCCTTGAAGCCAATGATGGCGCTGGTAACACCTTCAAGGCAACCTCAAAACCGGTGCTCATTGGTACGGCTGTTGTTGGTTCCACGACGATGATCTTCTCGATTATCATGATTCTGACCAACGGACTTGCCGACGCAGGAGCAATTGCAAAATTATCCATTCTTTCACCTCCGTTCCTCCTTGGGTTGATGATGGGTGGTGCCATTATCTACTGGTTTACCGGCGCTTCGATGAACGCAGTGACCACTGGCGCTTACTATGCGGTTGAGTTTATCAAGAACAACATCAAGCTTGATAGCGGGGCCGAAAGAGCCTCGGCCGAGGACAGCAAAAAGGTTGTTGAGATCTGTACCAAGTTTGCGCAGAAGGGTATGGTTAATCTTTTCCTCACCATCTTTTTCACAACCCTTGCTTTTGCATGTCTTGATTCATTCTTCTTTATCGGCTACCTCATCTCCATTGCGCTGTTCGGACTTTACCAGGCCATCTTCATGGCCAATACTGGTGGTGCCTGGGACAATGCAAAGAAGATTGTTGAAACCGAACTCCACGCTAAGGGCACTCTGCTTCATGATGCCTCCATTGTTGGCGACACCGTTGGTGATCCGTTCAAGGATACCTCTTCGGTGGCGCTGAACCCGATTATCAAGTTCACCACACTCTTTGGTCTTCTTGCAATTGAGCTTGCCATTGAACTTGACCCGCAGTTGGCGCTTACGCTGGCCGCTGTTTTCTTTGCACTCTCGCTGGTCTTTATACACCGTTCCTTCTTCTCCATGAGGATCAAGGTTGACGAACACTGAGGCTCTTCGTCGATCAATGTATGTCGTTTACGAGGGAGTCGATTCAATGCGGCTCCCTTTTTTTATGTATCAACCAACGATCAACCACGCCTGGCATGGTTGACTTGCGCAACATGTTAGCATGAAAAACCAGAAGCGATCCAGAATATTGGCCTTGCTGTTGCCACCAAAATATCTTGCCGGGCTATTTTTTCTCCTGATGGCAATTTTTCTGGGAACAGTTCTTGTTGAGTATCAATTTCGAAAATCAGAGATTGAACATATTATGCGTGAGGAGGCTGTGCTGCTTCTTCATGCCCTCACTGAGGGTGCCGAAAATGCAATTTCGGGATACAATGAAAATAGCTCATTGCTGGTTGGCAGTCTCATCGATCAACTTCGACTGCTTGACCGAATGGATAAAAAGAGAGCCCTCACTTCAGCCGATCTTACTGAAATTGCCGGATCCGGCGGCTTATACCGAATCAACATTTTTGATCGAAACGCCAGAAGGGTTGCCTTTAACACTCCTGTTGATCATGAGCCTATGGAACCCCAAGGGAACCCGCAAGAGCAGTTACAACCAATATTTTCGGGAGCTACAGACTCCCTTGTCATTGGTATCAGGGAGAGCCGATCCAAACGTGGGCCCCGGTTGATTGCGGCTGTAGCACGAAGCCGTGGTGGTGCGATTGTGGGAAATATTGATGCTTCAAGGCTGATTGCCCTTCGCCGTCAACTGGGAGCAGGAGGGCTTATTCAGCGAATCGGCGCAGATACAACCGGTATCGATTATATCATCTGGCAGGATAGCACAGCAATTCTCGCGGCGACTCCCAATGTTTCCAGTGTTTCCCCCATTCAGTCAGACTCTATACTCTCAAAGGCCTTTCTTGAACATAAGCCGATGACCCGATGGAGTGTTTTTGATGGCAGAGAGGTTTTTGAGGTGGTCAAGCCATTTCTCTACCATGGCACCAATGTTGGCCTGCTCCGCATTGGCCTGAAACCAGACCATTATAGCGAGGCACAGTCAAGATTGCGTAATCGTTTTATCATGCTTGTTGTTCTGGCTGGTTTTGGTAGTCTCGTCATGTTCAATCTGGTTATGACCCGACGAAACGAAAGAGTCATGAAGCATGCCTATACGCGGGTGCAGACCTTTTCATCAACCATATTGGAGAGTATGGCCGATGCTGTTGTAGTCGTCAATCAAGCTGGTTATGTTACGTTGCTGAACGGGGCAGCAGAGAGGCTTTTCGGGATCAAGTTTCAGGATGTTCAGGATAAGCCTGTTGCTGTGGTGCATCCTGATCTTGCAGAGTTTCTAAAAAGAGTGACGGTTGAGAAAAATGTATCAATCAACCAGGAGTTTGAGTCGATTATTGCTGGGAAAAAACTGTTACTCTCTGGCCATTTCAGTCTTATGACCGATACGGAGAGTGATGGTGAAGGTGCCCTGGTTGTTGTGCATGATTTGAGTGAGCAGCGCTCCATGCAGAGAATTATCAACCGTCAGGAAAAGCTTGTCGCCATGGGTGAACTTGCTTCAGGGGTGGCCCATGAAATCAGAAATCCACTCAACGCTATCGGAGTTGTGGCGCAGCGGCTTGATATGGAGTTTTCGCCTGTGGCTGATGAAGAGGAGTATCGGCAGCTTGTACGCGCGGTTGTTTCCGAAGTTTACCGTGTGAATGCCATTATACAACGGTTTCTGCAATTTGCTCGTCCAACTCCGCTGATGATGGTTAACACTGATCTGTCAGATTTTCTCTCCAGGTACCATCCGATTCTGGAGGGAGAAGCTGATGCCAAAGGTATTGGTATTATGGTAGAGGTCGAGAGTGGCGCTACAGTGCTTCTTGATCGGGAAAAGATGCAACAGGTATTGCTCAATATCGTCAAAAATGGGGTGGAAGCAACGGAGCCAGGGGGGCGTATTGCCATCAAGCTTTTTCAGCGTGCAGACATGGCCATCATTGAGATCACCGATACTGGTTGTGGTATTGCTGAAAGTGAGATGGCGCAAATATTTAATCTCTATTTTACCACCAAAGAGAGTGGAACAGGGATGGGTTTGAGCATTGCCAACCAGATTGTTCAGTCGCATGGGGGTATTATTGAGGTTGAAAGTATACCGCCGCATGGCACGCTCTTCAGGATTGTGCTTCCCCTGGTATGAAGGAGTATTGACAAGCGTTTATCACTTTGTCATTTCGACGAACGAAGTGAGGAGAAGTCTTATAGCACAATAATAATTAAATCAACCTGAAAAAGATGGATCACACGATTCTCGTTGTTGAAGATGAAAAGGTGCAACTGGAAAGCGTTGCCGGTTTTTTAAGAAAACTCGGTTATAGGGTCTTGAACTCTTCCTCGCCCGTTCAGGCACTCAATATGGCAAGAGAGTCGGCGGTTGATCTCGTGCTCACCGATTTCAAAATGCCAGGCATGACTGGTGTTCAGCTTCTTGAGGCGCTCAAGAACATGAATCCCGGTATTGACGTTATTATCATGACGGCCTATGGCAGTGTTGAATCGGCAATGGAGGCGATGAAACTTGGCGTGATTGATTATATCACCAAACCGATTGATCTGCACCAGCTCAAGGTGATGATTCGCAATACCCTTGAACGGAAAGTGCTTGTCAGTGAAAATAAACTGTTGCGCCAGCAACTTTCGGAACGGTTCAGCTTTGAGGGTATTGTCTCACAATCTTCAGCGATGAGCCAGGTATTGAATATTGCGGGACGGGTGGCATCCAGTACGGCAACCGTCTTGATTACCGGAGAGACCGGGACGGGGAAGGAGTTAATCGCAAAAGCTCTTCATTATGCCAGCCTCCGAGGTGAGAAACCTTTTATTGCGGTCAATTGTGCAGCGCTTTCTGAAAATTTGCTTGAAAGTGAACTATTTGGCCATGAAAAGGGAGCTTTCACTGGTGCAGATCGTCAGCGCAAGGGGAGATTTGAGGCGGCAGAAGGGGGAACTCTCTTTATTGATGAGGTTGGTGAAATACCTCTTGCTCTTCAGGTAAAGCTGCTGAGGGTTTTGCAGGAAAAATCTTATGAGCGAGTCGGGAGCTCTCTTGCAGTTCCGACAAATGTTCGCATTGTGGCCGCAACGAACCGTGATTTGGAAGCGATGGTGAGTGAAGGCAAATTCCGGGAAGACTTTTACTATCGACTGAATGTTGTGGCAATCCGAATCCCCCCCCTGCGCGAACGTCGGGAGGATATTCCTCCCCTCGTTGATGTTTTTATCAAGCGTCTGGCGGCTGAAAATGGCAAGCATGTAGCCGGAGTTTCCAGAGAGGCGATGGACACACTCATGAAATACTTCTGGCCGGGGAATGTTCGGGAGCTTGAAAACGTTATGCAACAATCCGTTGTTCTCTGTCGGCAGGAGATTATTACCAGCGAGGATCTTCCGCCACGGGTTCATGAGCTTCGTTCTGAAAAGGGAGTTCACCTGGCGGAGGGAATATTCACAGAAAAAGTTGAGGCTTATGAACAATCTTTGATTGTCGATGCCTTAAAAGAGGCTGGAGGTGTACAGACCAGAGCGGCGGAGCTGCTCGGAATTGGAGAACGGCATTTGCGATACAAGCTCAAGAAATATGGAATGAAATAGTTGGGGGTAGAGGTGTCGTTGCTGTTGAATGGCGCGACCATAAGGTCGAATCGGCGACGAACGGGTCGATGCCGATGAGTCACTATCCTGGAGTGAATCGAGATTATTTTTTTAACTGACATTAAAATAATAAGTTGCTTTTTATTTCTTTTTCTGGCACGTTATTTGAACGAATGATCATTGAGGCAGGGAAGCATAACTGAAAAATCCACCTCTTTTTGAAACAATAACAAGTACTAAAACAGGAAAAGATCATGAAAATGATTATTACTTTGGTTGCGGTTGCTGGTGTCGTCTTTGGCCTTTCACAGGCAACTCCGGTTGTAGCATATTCCGGGCAAAACCAGTCAGGGTATATATTTTCCGGTATGATGGGCAATTATATTGATGTTGATGTTGATGGTATCAATGATAATGCGCTGGATGCCGATGGTGATGGAATTCCAAATGGTCAAGATCCCGATTTTGTTCGGCCGCAGGATGGCTCCGGAGTCGGCGCGGGGAGGGGGACTGGTACTGGCACAGCAAGCTGTGACACAACAGGGCCAAAGGGGAGCGCCAAAAGAGGTCGCTGAGCGCAGAAACTTTTGTGATGTTTTTTCAATTATTGGAAGGAGAGCAGCGTCTCTCCTTCCAATAATCAGGTTTAAAGGAGGAGAAATATAGCTATGAGTATGTTCAGAATCTTGATTTTCGCTTTTCTCTCCGTGCTTGCCATCGGATTTTCAGAGGTGACCTATGCTGCTGATCAGCCAACTTCCGGCACTGAGAGAGCTGCAAGCAGTGACGAGATACCGCGAAATACCAGTGCGCCAAAAAAGCTGAGATTCGTTGATGAAGATGGTGATGGTCTTAATGATCTTGTTATCGACCGTAATGGTGATGGTATTCCTGATGGCAGGATGCATGATGGTTCTGGTCAAGGCAATGGCTCCGATAGGGGGAGCAGGTATCGGCAAGGAGTTGGGAGTGGTGTTGTTCATGATGCCGTAAAGATGGCTCCCGGAGTAAATTCTGGCAGTGGATTTCGGCATAACAGTGGACAGAGATAAGAGAGGCTCATGAAACAGATGTCTGCTTTAAAAAGTCTTTTCGCTCTGGCATTTATAGCTTTCTTGCCCTTGGGTGCCTCAGCTCAATGGAAATCAGAGGCATCGCTCTCGACTGGCATTGAGAGTAATGTTTTGCGTAGTTATATACCCTCTCGGGACATCGTAACAGAGGGGACTCTTTATATCGCGCATCAATGGAATTTTCCGGCAGTAACCGGCTTACTCTCTTACCAGGTAAATGGGGTGAGTTTTGCCGACCTTGCTGACCACAACTACTCCATCAATACTGCGGTAATGAGTGGCGAACATAAGTTTGGTGATGGTGGATGGTTGAAAGGTGGTTTACAGGCAATAAAAAGGGAGAATCAGGAGGCATATAATATTTTTGATTATAGTGAGTTTGAAGGTTTTCTTGATGTCAGGCTACCCTTCGAAGACAATTTGACGGCTTTGGCTGGCTATACACTCAGGCGGCGGCTCTACAGCATTGTTACTGAACTTGACAACTGGGAGCACCTCTTGTATGGTGGAGTGAATATTCCTTTTTCAGAGAGAACAACGCTTTCGATGTTATCGGAAGTGGGTTACAAAAACTATCTTGTGCCTGTTCTCAGCCCCTTGGGAAGTGGCAATAGTGGTGGAAATGCTGCAAAGGTTGGGCAATGGGCCAATACACTGAGGCTATCAAGAGCTCTTTATGATAATCTTGGGATGATGGTTTACGGGAGAGGCCAGCTGAATTTTGGTGATCAGGAGTTGTATGTCTCCGGATTATCAGCCAGCTACCGTTCTGAAAATGATCTTTATGATGATCGTTACGGTTATGAAAGCCGTGAATTTGGTGGCATGATCTCTTGTCGGCTTCCCCATGCTCTGCTGTTTCGTGTTGGTTATGATTATGCCGACAAGAGGTATCAGCAGATGGCGCTGGATCTTGATGGTAATGTTATTACTGGTGAAGGTGCCCGACATGATACGATCAGCCGATTATGGGGCAGGGCGGAAAAGCGATTCTCTTTTGCGGGGAACAAGAGGCAGTTGAATCTGTACGGCGAGTATAAATGGCTCAAAAACAGTTCCAACGACCCCTCCTACCGCTATAGCAACACAGGAACGACCATCGGTTTTGAAGTGATCTTTTGAACCATTAGCTCTTATGCCACAAAGAGTATGCTGCATCTAAAGCTGTTTTTTCGCCTCCGCAATCTGGTGTGCTACCGAGTCGAATGAGCAACTGCCGTGTGTCTTTTTGGAGTTCACACTGGAATCAGCTTTGAGGCAATCATAAATATCGGTATCAATCACCTCCGAAAACTCCCTGAACTTTTCAACAGGGATGTGTGGCAGGTTGACCTCGGAGGCGATGCTCCAGGTGACAATTTTTCCGGTAATACGGTGAGCATCACGGAAAGCAATCTGCTTGCGGACAAGATATTCGGCAATTTCAGTGGCAAGACTGAGATCCTCTGCCGTCAGTTTCGCCAGCCGCTCCTCCTTCAGTTTGGTATGCTCCAGTAGTTTGGCAAAGATGGTGACACTGCTGACGGTTGTCTCTGCGCTGTCAAACAGCGGCTGTTTGTCCTCCTGCATGTCGCGGTTATAGGAGAGCGGGAGCCCCTTCATGATGGTCAGCATCGCCATCAGGTTGCCGTACACCCTGCCGGTTTTTCCCCTCACCAGCTCGGCAATGTCGGCATTTTTCTTTTGCGGCATGAGTGAAGAGCCTGTAGCAAAGGCATCGCTGATCTCCAGATAGCCGAACTCGTAGGAACTCCAGAGAATCAGATCCTCGGCAAAGCGCGAGAGATGCATCATAATCACCGAACAGGCGGAGATAAATTCAATGACGATGTCGCGATCGCTCACGGCATCAATGCTGTTGGCAAACATATCGTCAAATCCAAGGAGTACCGCCGATCGTTCGGGGTTAAGCGGGAGTGTGCTGCCCGCAAAGGCGGCAGCGCCAAGAGGGGAGATATTCACCCGTTTCATGAGGTCGTGCAGCCGCTGATGGTCGCGGTTGAACATATTGAAATAGGCCATGTAGTAGTGGCCTGCAGAGATGGGCTGCGCCCGCTGCAGGTGGGTATAACCAAAGATGATGGTTTTCTGGTAGTTTTCCGCTTTTTCTACGAGTACGTTCAACATCACTCCAAGGGCATCCTGGAGTTCCGTAATCTGGCGGCGCAAATAGAGTCGGGTGTCGGTTGCAACCTGGTCGTTGCGGCTTCTGCCGGAGTGCAGTTTGCCAGCAGTTGTCCCAATTTTTTCCTTCAGCCGGTTTTCAATAACGGTATGGATATCCTCATCCTCCCAGTGGGGGAGAAGGGTGCCGCTCGACAGCTCCTCCTCAATTTCCCTCAGTCCGGCAATAATCTCTTCAGCCTCATCAACACTGACAATATTCTCTTCGGCAAGCATGGTGACATGAGCAATGGAGCCCTGAATATCTTCACGATAGAGCTTCTTGTCAACATGAACCGATGACGAAAAGAGAAGCGCATCCTGGTCAAAAGGCAGTGAAAATCGGCTCTGCCAGAGTAACTCCTTTTTATTGCTGCTCATAAGAATATCAGTTATGGTGAGAGAGAATCTGCTCCCAAAATAGTAATTTTTGGTTTATTGCCTTGAGTTGATGCACACGCAATAACAAGAAGGGCTCTGAATGTTTCAATCCTGGGGTGCCCTATGACTATGGTTCAGGCATAGTCGCATCTGCCAGCCTCAGCTTTGTTACCCCGACATCAATAAACTCAACAAGGGGATCATTGCTGTATTTTTCTGGCTGATTACTCTGCAACAAGCGATCAGGGAAAATGAAAATAAATGCAACTTACCTTGACGTGACAATGGATGAAACGTTCGAGTTGATTACTGAAGGTGGCAATGACGCAGGGCAGGTGTTGACGGACTCAATGCAGGCGAGGTGTGGTCAAACGTTTTTTTTGTTCAGGAAAACTTTGTAGGAGTGCGACTATGCAACAATTATTGCTGTCGCCGAAAAAATACCAAATAATGTTCTCGAAGAAACTGGCCAGTTTCGAGGGCTTTTCTGTCCATGTTTCAAATCAGGCAGGGTTAATTTTTTTCCAAAAAAAGGGCGAATACCTTGCAATAATCACCTAATTAAGCAGATTAAAGATTTAACCATCGACCAAACAGGAGATTTTTTTGATGTCATATATTCACAGGGAGTCTCACAGATCAGATCGAATTGGCTGGCTTCGCGCTGCGGTGCTTGGTGCGAATGATGGAACTATCTCTATAGCAAGTCTTGTCATTGGCGTGGCTGCTGCCGGAGCTCCTCATGGCAGCATTTTGTTGACAGGTGTGGCTGGTCTTGTTGCTGGAGCCATGTCTATGGCGGCGGGGGAGTATGTATCAGTTCAGTCGCAGGCTGACACCGAGGAGGCGGATATAGCGCGAGAAAAGCGTGAATTAGAAGAGGATCCGGAACATGAGCTGGAGGAGTTGACTGCAATTTATGTCAGTCGGGGTCTTGATCAACCACTGGCACGGCAGGTAGCGGTAAGCCTTATGTCGAAAGATGCCCTCGGAGCACATGCCCGTGACGAACTTGGTATTACGGAGACGTTGCGGGCACGGCCAATACAGGCCGCGTTTTCCTCCGCAATCTCTTTTGTGGCGGGTGCGGTTATTCCTGTCGTGGCGGCGTTGCTGGCACCTTCAGCCCTGGTGGCCGAAATCACCTCTGCAACAGCACTTGTGACGTTAGTTGCTCTTGGTGGCACCGCCGCGTATGCCGGCGGAGCCTCTCTGCTCAAAGGCGCAATGCGCGTTGCCTTCTGGGGTACACTTGCTATGGGGCTGACCGCCGGTGTGGGCAAGCTTTTTGGAGCCGTTCTATAAGTCATTTCCAGGACAGAGAGGAGTGCACCTGCACAACGAATGATGAACACTTTGATATTACACCCTGCGCATGGATGGCAGGGTGCTTTTGACTCATGCGATCGGCCTCTTTACTTTTTCGGAGTGATAGCTGAGGTGACTGCAGTTGCAACGCCCTGTATGAGTTGGATGGCCGTGTTTGCCAAGTTGCTGACAATTGTGGTACAGAGGTTGATGCAGGACTGGACGATCGAAGTGGCTGAATTGACACCGTCACCCAAAGTATCAGCCAGATTCTGGATCGGATTGGCGACCGCAATCAAGAGGTCGGTGAATACGCCGTTGTTTTCGTTTGCCATAGCCGGATGTGTGTTTATGTGATAAAGGAAGTTATGCTTGCAATAATCAGTGGTGATTTTTCCGCTGTGATGCCTGTTGAAATGTGGTTAATCTCTCAATCATGCCGTCACGACACCAAATATAATAATTGATCGAAGTAATGCAGCCTCTATTTTCAAACAATGTACACATTATGGAACATTGACTTTTCGGAGAGGATATCACTATATTATTTTTGCACAAGGGATCCGAAGGTGAGACAACCGAAATTCCTGGTGTGATCTGATGCTCATTTTTGAAAAAGGCGATAATATACCCTATTCTCCACTATTCCATTTTGCTTTTGTGCAACTCTCCTTCATGAAAAAGAGGGGAGAGGGTATCTGTATTGAACTGTAACTATCTCTTCAGTGAAAAAAAGTGTTTTTGTTGTCGGGGCCACCGGATATATCGGCAAATTTGTTGTCCGTGAACTGGTTGCCAGAAGATATGATGTGGTGAGCTTTGTTCGTGAACGCTCAGGTATTGGTTCCACAAAGAACGCTGACGAGGTACTTGCCCAGTTGATGGGTTCCGAGGTGCGGTTTGGCGATGTGAGTAGCATGGATTCGCTGATAAAGAACGGTATCAAAGGAGAGCGTTTTGATGTGGTAATCTCCTGCCTCACCTCTCGCAATGGGGGAATCAAGGATTCGTGGAATATCGACTATCAGGCAACCCGCAATGCGCTCGACGCGGGTATGGCCGCTGGAGTGACGCATTTTGTTCTGCTCTCCGCTATCTGTGTCCAGAAGCCGCTGCTGGAGTTTCAGAGAGCAAAGCTGAAATTCGAGAAAGAGTTAAGGGAATCGGGGATGAGATGGTCCATTGTGCGCCCGACAGCCTTTTTCAAGTCTATTGCCGGGCAGGTTGAAGCAGTGAAAAACGGTAAACCTTATGTGATGTTTGGAGATGGCAGGCTTACGGCCTGTAAACCCATCAGTGAGGCTGATCTGGCAAGCTATATGGTCAATTGCATTGAAGATCCTGCCATGCAGAATAAAATCCTTCCCATCGGCGGGCCGGGTAAACCGATTACCCCTATTGAACAGGGAGAGATGATCTTTGAGCTGCTTGGGCGTAAACCGAAGTTCAAAAAAATGCCTATCCAGATGTTCGATCTCATTATTCCTGTTGTGAGTCTGTTTGCAAAGTGGTTTCCAAAGCTGGAAGACAAGGCTGAATTTGCCCGAATCGGCAAGTATTACTGTTCAGAGTCAATGCTGGTGCTTAACCCTCAAACGGGAAAGTATGATGCCGATATGACACCCTCCTTCGGAAATGATACCTTGCGCGACTTTTACAAACGGGTACTGAAAGAGGGACTTGCCGGGCAGGAGCTTGGGGAACACTCAATGTTTTGAGGCATCCAGTATTCTTGGCACCACAGGCTTGGCACTCATTTTTTTTCTGCGCCCGTTGTTCCTGACTGTTCTGCCTTGCCAAAGAAAACGCCAAGGGCAAGAGTTACAATCCCCTGCATGGGGCCAAGCCAAAGGTTTGATTGCTTCAGAAAATCGAGAGGCGCTATGTTTGGACTGAAATAAGGCTGCAGAGAGATGCTTGACATCAGCACCAGAAAATAGCTGATTGAAAGCCAGAAGCTGAGTTGGAACAGGAACGTGTCAATAAGTTTTTTGTCGGAGGTTGTACTGAAGTCTTTCACGACAACACCAACCATCAGCGAGAGGGTTGGTATGACGTTTGGCAAGAACCATGCCCATGCGTCGCTCACGCGATCAAGATAAGGGCCCTCTTCCTGCATTGATTGTGCTATCAAAATAAGGGAAAGCATACCTGCTCCAGCCAGCCAGACAACAAGCAATCTTTTTTTACACTCTTGCACCGCAAGTTGCTGTTTCATGAATCAATCAGTTTTAGGTTGAAGATTATTCCAGATACCTGAGCGCATCAGATGGGTTTTCCCGGTCAGGGAACCGGGAATCACCGGTTTTGATGACTGGGGAGTCTTTTTAAATTCGTAGATGAGTGCCGTGCAGCGGTAATCATCGGTGAATGCTTTTCTGCCAACATCAGCAGGCAGGATGTTGAACCCACCAGCGAACCAGCCCTCCACCTCAGCTTTGCCTGGCTCTGTTGCTCCCTGGCTGAATCCGTTTTGGGTGATAATGAAAACAATGACCCGATAATAGCCGGGATTTCCTTTAAAAAGAGCGCTCATATATGCAGAGAAATCAGAAAATGGGTTTATCGGTGCGGTTTTCAAAGACCATCTGTTCTCCTCTGGTTTTGGTGTGCCGTTTTTGTTGATCTGTTCAATGCGAGTAGCAATAGCAAAGCCACCAGGAACGGCATAATATGATGATTCAGAGTAGCCACAGTTGTCGAGAGCTGAACGGAGAAGAGCATCAACATCCCGAAAAAGAGCGATACCAACTCCAGGTAGGCGCAAGAATGCGTCAGGAATCACTTCACGCCCCGAAGCTTTTGGGGGGGGCCATTTGAAGTCAGGCATACTCTTCTGTGTATCATCCTGGCCGGTGGCAGGAAAGCTTGCTCTGGCACTTTTGGGGGGGGCGCTGCCTCGACCATTGCCACTGCCACTTCCGTAACCGAGACCGCTGCCATGTCCCATACCGCCCACGCCACTACCGATGCTTTCGCCAAATCCGGCAGATGTGCCAACTGACGGCGGTGGAGGGGAAGCTGGGGCTACTGGCACAGGAATAACAGGAGCGGGAGCTGGCGCAGGGGCTGGTGAAAGATCAGGCTTGGGAGATAACAGAGAACCCCTTTCAATCTGATGCTTTGGCGCAGAGGTTTGGCTTGGCACTATCGAAGCACAACCTGCAAAAGAGAGGAGTGAAAGCCAGACAAACGAAGAGAAAAAGAGGTTCATGACTTATGACTGGTTAAAACATTAAAATGCGGGAGCTAAAGTATGTATTAAACAGGTACTGACTCGGCTTTGAAACAGGTTTACTCAGAGTTGACTGAGCGCCTCTTTGATATTGGCAATATACCGGTCAATCTTCTGGGTAAAGGCAAAGACAATCATTGGAGAAAGAAGAAACTGGAGAAATCCCGGCAGATCAACAAGAAGTTTGCCCGCTGTTTTCAGCGTGACCGAAGAGCCCTTGTCACGACCAGTTATGCTCCATGCACCATCCACCAGTGCGTTACCTTCTCCCTCGATGGGAGTCCAGACGACACTGTTGATCGCAGGATCAGAGTGGTAACGGCAGGCATATATTGTCTGCTGAAGAGTCTGGTCACCGACAGCAATTTTCTCCATTGTCCATCTGAAGGCATTACCTCCAAGATCCTCAAGACGTTCAACATCAGGAAAGCAGGAGGCTGATTTCGGGACATCGGAGAGCAATCCAAAGACCTTTGCAGATGGAACTGCAGTTTCAAATGCACGCTCAACATTAATTGAAACGGTAAATGACATAATTTTCTCCTTTGATTGGATATTTTCACGGATTTCTCATTTACTGAATATACTTTTTTTCAAGGGTCATGCGAATTGTGTCAATCTGCCCCTGCTGCTTTCTGAGGGGGAGCTTCATTTACAGCCTTTTCCCTTTTAAGCGTAACGAATTGCTGACCACCGAAACGCTGCTCCCGGCCATCGCAAGCCCTGAAAAGACAGGATTCAGGAAGATGCCCCAGAGTGGAAAGAGGGCTCCAGCGGCAAGGGGAATGCCAATGATATTGTAGATAAATGCCCAGAAGAGGTTCTGGCGGATAACCCGCATGGTGGCGCGCGAGAGAGTTATGGCCTGCGCCACCTTGTTGATGTCGCCCTTGAGCAAGGTAATACCAGCGGATTCTATGGCAACATCTGTCCCTGTAGCCATGGCAATACCAACATCGGCCTGGGCCAGAGCGGGAGCATCGTTGATGCCATCTCCAGCCATCATAACTTTTCTGCCCTCTCTCTGTAACTCCTTTATTTTCTCTGCCTTTTCCTGTGGCAGCACTTCGGCCATCACCTCGTCAATGCCGACCTGCCTCGCAATATAGTTTGCCGCCAGAAGGTTGTCACCGGTAAGCATGATAACCTTGAGCCCTTTGCGGTGAACTGCTGCAACTGCCTCCCGGGCCTGCTTCTTGACGGTGTCGCTCAGGGCAATCAGGCCTCTGCATATACCATCCTCCTCAATCAGGACAACAGTTTTGCCCTCTTCCTGAAGTTTTTTAAGCTCGGGCATTGTTTTTTCACTCTCAAGCGGTTTGCGAACCGTGACGGCTGTATTGCCAATTCTGGCTGAAACACCTATGCCTTCGAGAGCCCTGAAATCTGTGATCTCGCCAAGGGTGAGCTGCTGCTTTTTGGCTGCTTCTACAATTGCCTGTGCCAACGGGTGTTCCGAGCGGTTTTCAATGGTTGCTGCAATCTGCAGCAGGGAGGTGATGCTTCTCTCCCTGTCCGTTGAAATAATATCAGTTACCTGCGGGTTTCCTGTGGTAATGGTGCCCGTTTTGTCGAAGACGACGGTATCAATAGAGCTGAGCTTTTCGAGGCTTTCAGCATTTTTAATAAGAATACCGTATTCGGCCCCCTTGCCAATGCCAACAATGATGGCGGTCGGCGTGGCAAGCCCAAGTGCACAGGGACAGGCGATAACGAGAATGCCGACCATACCCATGATCCCGTAGGAGAGAGCGACAGAGAAGCCAAGCAGTGATGAACCAACAGTCAGCCAGATAACGAAGGTTGCCGCAGCAAGCACAAGAACGACTGGCACAAATACACCGGCAATCTTGTCGGCAATGTTCTGAATCGGAGCTTTTGAACCCTGCGCATCTTCGACCATTCTGATGATACGGGCAAGGATGGTGTCGGTGCCAACATGTGAAGCCGTAAAGGTGAACGATCCCTGTTTGTTGATGGTACCGCCCACAACCGGATCGCCACTCTTTTTATCCACGGGTACCGACTCTCCGGTCACCATGGATTCGTCAAGAGTGGAATATCCTTCATTGATGGTGCCGTCAACAGGAATTTTAGATCCGGGTTTAATAATCACCAGATCACCTTTTTTCACCTGCTGCACCGGAATCTCAAGCTCTTTTCCCATTCTCAGCACAAGAGCTGACTTTGCCTGCAGACCAATGAGCTTTTCAATAGCCTCACCGGTTTTCATTTTTGAACGGGCCTCAAGATATTTGCCAAGCAGAACAAACCCGATCACGACGATCGTTACATCGAAGTAGGTATAATCAGGTATCTGCAGGATCTCCCTGATCGATGGAATCAGTGTAATGATGGCGCTGTAGAGATAGGCTGTCACTGTTCCAATGCCAATCAGCGTGTCCATGCTGGCGGCTCCGCTGCGGATGAACATGGTGATTCCATGCAGAAACGGGGCACCAATACTGAAGACCATATAGGAGGCAATAGCCATGGAGATAATATTGAACAGCTCCATCGGAATCGGGAGGTTCGGGATCGAGGAGAAAACTCTTGCCCCGATATCCCACATCATGAGCAGAAATACCAGAAGTGCCAAGGGCAGAGCAAACTGCACCCTGGCAAGCTGCTCCTGAAGCTCTCTCTCCTTTTCCTCTTTCAGGCGGGAGGTATCGGAAACAATAACTCCTGGTCGGTTTTTTTCGCTCTCCTCAGGTTGATCCGAGGCAAGGGCATAACCATACTTGCCAACAATATCGTTTAACGCGTCAATGGTCAAGGCATCGTCTGCAAATTCGACTTTTGCCTTTTCCGTTGCAAGATTGACATCAACCTGCGTTACTCCCTCAACCTTCGAGAGCTTTTTGGTGATGATGGCCGCACAGCTCGCACAGTGCATGCCTTTGACGGTGTATGTTCGTGTGTTCATAGGTATGGATTCGTATCAATAACGTTATACCACAATGTTCTCCACTCCCTCAGCATGCCAAGACCTCCCTTCAGAAAGAGTTCGATCGCATCAGCATTATCAAGAATTTCGCTGCGGCTTGACTTCATACGAATCTCTCTGGTCATCCTGATGCCATTTTCATGATGAGCAATCAGGGCATTGAGAAAGCGCAGATCAAAGGTTTTATCAATGTTGCCGAGATGCGCTGCCGGTATATCCCGAACAGTTTTCTGATCGCCATACCACTCCCTTTTCCAACGGTACAACTCTGCAATGGCTACTGGCTCATTTTTCAGAATGTCGGCACTCAATGCTCGTATCTCCTTTCGGTTGCTGATAGCTGCCTGCCCGGCAAGATGCATGGCTCCCCGGTGATGAGCAATCATGGCATCAATGTAGCGCAGATCAACCCACTTGTCGGGCTGTCCAAGGTTCATGGTATTCTTGTCGTACATCGAAAGCGTGTACTGGGGGGTTAACCAATACCCAACGCCAATACCGGCAATCGCTATGATAAGAGAAAGAGAGAGTGCCAGAGAGATCGAAATTTTTTGCATGATGACAATAGTTGAAATGATTATTTAACGTTAATCACGCCTCTTGGGACTCCCATGGCACAGGTGATTGTATAGGCACCAGCTCTTTTGGGTAAAAACTCCATAATAACCGCTTTGCCTTTTACGAGCGGCTCTGGTTTGTCCCAGAGACCAGGAACCATAATCGTACTCATACAGCCCCGGCCAGTATCTTTTGAGTCTACAATCAAACGAATTTTTTGACCAGCCTTGACATTAAATGTTGATGGCGATATGTCTTTTGCTGAGGTATAGATGGTGGTTATGGTTTCATCAGGACTGTTCTGAGCAACCACGGGAGCGACCGCATGGGCAGATAAGCTTTCAGTTCGACCTGAACCAGTAATATTGCGGCTGATAGCAAATTGAACGTCAAGATTGTACATCACAAAGAAAATAATGAGAAGTGCGGCTGTTTTGGTAAACATGGCTGATGTTTTTCTGTTTGTGGAAAGCTGAATACTCGATATCCCGATAGCGAGAAGCGACGGGGTAGTGCCAAGCACAAAAAAGAGCATGATCAGCATCCCGGTCAAAGCATTGCCTGAGAGCATTGCCGCACCTTCTGCAACCATGGTGAAGCCACAGGGGAGCAGAACTGTCATGATTCCGGCAATGAGCGGATGAGTTACTTTGTTTGCAGATTGCTCACCGAAAATTTTTTGTGAAAGTTGTTTTGGTAACGCAATGTTCAACCTGTTGAAAGAGGTAAAACCAAGCATCTGCAGTGCCATCGTGACCATCAAAAAGGAAACGGCAATCACAGCACCACTGGCTACAAATAATGAAATCCTGATCGTTTCACCTGCAAACCCGAGAAGTGCTCCAAGCAGGCCGTAAGCCCCAACGCGTCCAACATTAAAAAGTATATGGGGCATAGCTTTACGTACCATTGAACTCTCTTCGCCATAGTGAGCTACCCATCTGGAAGAGAGTGAGAGCAGCAGTCCGCCAGTCAAGGCTGCACAACTTGAAATACCGGCCAGCAAGCCGAACAGGAAAAGCGCGCTGAAGGTACTTTTGGGCGTAATCATGACCAGAGAAGAGAGGCCCGAAGATGAGAGCGCAAAAAAAACAGCAATCACCATGGCAGCAAAAACAAGTGGTTTTGCAAGGTCCGATAACAGCTCAGTCTGAGGCACAACAGCTTCTGCCATAAAGGTGTAGTCTGTTCCGGCAAAGATCCTGTTCAGCTCATCAAGTGAGCGCTTGTCACCTTCAGAGATAAGGGTCACCTGATGATGAGACATTGAGGCGTCAACACTTTTTATATCTTCCAGCTTGATCAATTTCTTTTCTATGATCATCTCACATGAGGGGCAATGCATACCTTTGACGCTGTATCTATACTGATTCATCACTCTTCTGATTCTCTCTTGTTGATTGACAGAATGGTTGTGCAGATAATCGTTGCACTCTATTGGTGAATATCATCAAATAGCGTGCCAGCTACTCGTCTGCCGATATCGCTGAGCTTTATGGAGGGACTTTACCAGATAATGGAGAATATTCCTCACCTGTTGTCGGATATTCTCCATACAGTTCGTTTCAGGAGTAATCGGCAACCGCTATTTTTCTGGTAACTCAATGCCATATTTTTCGATTCGGTAGAGAAGAGTGTGGCGGGGAATTCTCAGAAAGCGGGCCGCCGCAGTCTGGTTCCATCCGTTGCGTACAAGAGCATGAACAACAATCTCTCGCTCCAGTTGTTCCAGTGAGTATCCCTCGTCTGGCAGGTTGATGATTGCGCTCCCTTCTTTTTGCGTTACTCGGAATTTATCAGGTAAATCATTGTAACTGATGCTATTACTGTTCCGCATAATGAGCAGCCGTTCAACCGTATTTTCGAGTTCTCTCACATTTCCGGGCCACGGGTACTTAGTCAGTGAATCAATGGCCTCATGCTCAAACATTACAGTGTCGATCGTGCAATGCTTTGTTGCAAAATATCTGACAAGAAGCGGAATATCCTGCTGTCGTTCACGGAGTGGTGGAAGATGAATCGGAATAACAGATAATCGATAATAGAGATCTTCGCGGAAGGTGCCGGTGGCTATTGCCTTGTCGATATGGAGATTCGTTGCCGATACAATTCGAACATCAACCCTCTGTACGGTTGTTCCACCTACTGGTTCCACCTCTTTTTCCTGCAGCGCTCTGAGCAGTTTTGGCTGAAGTTCAAGTAATAAATCCCCTATCTCATCAAGAAAGAGTGTGCCTCCGTCAGCAAGCTGAAATTTGCCCTGTTTCTCTTTTATCGCTCCGGTAAATGCCCCTTTGGTATGGCCAAAAAGCTCACTCTCAAGGAGATCGCGAGGGATAGCCGAACAGTTTATGGCAACAAATGGAGCACTTCGTCGAGAGCTGTTGGCATGAAGAGCACGGGCGACCAGCTCTTTTCCTGTTCCGGACTCTCCCGTGATAAAAACAGGTGCATCGGTATCCGCCACTTTTCGAATCACTTCAAACACCTTTTCCATCTCTCTGGATGATCCAATAATAGTCCGAAAATCAGCTTTGTCGGATAACTCACTTTTCAGGCGCCTGTTCTCTTCAGTCAACCCGAAGAATTGGAGCGCTTTCCGGATAGTAAGTTGGAGTGTATCCCTGTTAAAGGGTTTTGTGATGTAGTCGTAAGCCCCGGCCTTCATAGCCTCGACTGCAACATCAACAGTCCCAAAGGCGGTGATGATGATGACAAGTGTATCCATTGACCGCTCTTTGATCACCTTGAGCACCATCAAGCCATCCATGCCGGACATTTTCATATCCGTGATGACCAGGTTTGGCTGGAAGCTTTCAAGCAGTGACAACCCTTTTTCTCCCGAGGAGGCCGTCTGAACTTGATAGCCCTCCTCCTCAAGGTTATATTCAAGCACTCGCCTGAGTGACGTGTCGTCATCAATAACAAGAATTTTTGCTTTCACGGTATCTCTCAATGTGTTCTCTTCTGCATCGGCAAGGTAACGGTTACCATGGTGCCGATTCCCGGTTGACTCTCAATACTCACGGTACCGTTGTGGCTTTCAATAATTTTTCTGGTAATGGCTAAACCCAGTCCGCACCCTTCTGATTTGGTTGTGAAAAATGGTTCAAAAATTTTTGTCATCGTTTCAGCGTCAATACCCATCCCGTTATCCCTGAAATTGATTTCACAGAATCCGCTTGCCAAAACTGTTGTTGCTATAATGACCTCTCCTCCGGGAGGTGTTGATTGCAGGGCGTTGATGATAATGTTCAGAAATGCCTGGCGCAGTTTCTCTCCATTACCCATAACGACTATGGGACGATCTTGCCACTGCAGGAGAAGGTTGATCTGCCGCTCCCGGGCATCATTTGATACAAGAGTCACGATTGTTTCCAACTCATGCTTGAGCGGGCAGGGGAGCATCTCTAACGGTTGAGGACGAGCCATGAGAAGAAACTCCTCCACTACCCGGTTCAACCGATCGGCCTCCCTGATCTGTATTTCAATGAACTCATGTTTCGGATTGCCAGGCTGGTAATCATCCTTCAAAATTTCGGCAGTACCACGAATAGAGCTGAGTGGATTACGGATTTCATGAGCCAGTACTGCGGCCATCTCTCCCAGAGTGGACAATTTTTCAGCCCGTCTCAACTGCTCCTCAACGCCTATGATCTGCTCTGACTGCTGTTGCAGTTTCTGGTAAGACTCTTTCAGCCCCTGAGCACTCTTTTCCAGTTCAATGGATTGTTCGCGCTCCCGTTGTGAGAGTAAACCAGTAACTCCACCAACGGTATTATAAAGAACGATTTCCAGATATTTTTCAATCTCCATACCGCGATGTTCTCCCCACTGGAAGAGAATGTGGGGAGCATAAACAAGGCTGACAACGATTGAGCAGAGCAGCCCGCCTCGTAACCCAAACCAGAAAGCAGCCAGAATGACAGGCAGATAGTAGAGACGCTGGAAAATATCGTGAAGATAATGAAGATGAAGCGGTGTTAAGTAATGGAGCAAGCTGACGCCAACGATACAGGCAATCAGGATCAGCATACGAATATGAGTAACCTTTTGCACAATACACCTCAGAATTCCGAGGTTGTATGGAACTCAAGCTCGGGATAGTCATCCCTGGCAATTTTCAGCATCCAGTCGCTTTCGGCAAAAAAGACGGGACGCTCCTCTTTGTCGTGGGCAATAGCATTCCATTTGCGACGAAGAAACTCTTCGAGCATCTCTTTGTTGCTGCCGGTAATCCAGAATGCTTTTTTGAAGCGCAGGGGAGTGAAGTCGCACTGGGCACCATACTCGTGTTCCAGCCGGAATTTGATGACATCAAACTGCAACTCTCCAACGGTGCCGATAATTTTACGGGTGCCGTGCTGGATAAAGAGCTGGGCCACACCCTCTTCGGTGAGCTGACGCACCCCCTTGTCGAGCTGCTTGGCCTTCATCGGGTCACGGTTTTCGAGCGCCTTGAAGATTTCAGGCGAAAAGCTCGGAATGCCACGGAAATGTAACTCCTCACCTTCGGTAAGCGAGTCGCCGATTTTCAGGGAGCCGTTGTCGTAGAGGCCAATGACATCTCCCGGCCAGGATTCATCAACCACACTTTTTTCGTTGGCCATGAACTGGGTTGGGCTGGAAAAACGTATTTTTTTCTGGAGCCGGGTGTGGTAATAGAACTTGTTGCGTTCGAAACTGCCGGAGCAGATGCGGAAAAATGCGGTGCGGTCGCGGTGGTTTGGATCAAGATTGGCATGAATTTTAAAGACAAATCCGCTCATTGGCTCTTCTGAGGCTTTGACGATGCGCTCGGTAGCCTCCCGCTCATCGGGACTTGGCGCGACAGCAAGAAATGTTTCGAGCAGCTCCCTTACTCCGAAGTTGTTGATGGCGCTGCCGAAAAAGACCGGTGCAAGCAGCCCGGCGCGGTAAGTCTCTTCTTGAAATGGTTCGTATACCCCTTCAATCAAGGCAACATCTTCCCGGAGTTTTTTGCCGAAACTTTCCGGAATCCATTTATCCAGTTCAGGATCGTTCAGGTCATTGACCCGGATATTGCTTTCACTGATGCGGGTGGTATTGGCCTCAAAAAGGTTCAGCTCTTTGTTGTAGAGGTTGTAGACACCCTTGAAGGTCTGTCCCTGACTGATTGGCCAGGTGAGGGGCCTGACACTGATCTGCAGTTTGTGTTCAAGCTCATCAAGCAGCTCAAAAGGGTTTCTGCCCTCCCGATCCATCTTGTTGATGAAAATAATAACCGGAGTCTGGCGCATCCGGCACACCTCCATGAGCTTTTCGGTCTGCTCCTCAACCCCTTTGACGCAGTCGACCACAAGAATGACGCTGTCAACTGCGGTCAGTGTTCGATAGGTATCTTCTGCAAAGTCTTTGTGCCCCGGAGTGTCAAGAATATTAACTCGTTTTCCTGCATATTCAAATCCCATGACAGAAGTGGCAACCGATATACCGCGTTGTTTTTCGATCTCCATAAAGTCGCTGGTCGCTGTCTTTCGTATTTTGTTGCTTTTTACAGCTCCTGCAGTCTGAATTGCACCACCAAAGAGCAGGAATTTTTCGGTCAGCGTAGTTTTACCGGCATCGGGGTGGCTGATGATAGCAAATGTTTTGCGTCTTGCGGTCTCTTTTATTAAATCCATTATTTCTGTCGAATCTCGGCTTTGAGTTGTAGGAGTGTTGCTTGTTGTTGTAATAATTCTGTATATAATTCCGGTATAGGTGAGAATGATCTTGTGTTTTTGCAACACACACACCAACGATATTGCGGGGCATACCGTTTGTTTTGCGGGCAAAGATACAAAGAACCATGCGAATAAACAGAATATCTCTCTCCGATCGCTGCGATTATCATTATCACTGGATCACTGTTCGTACGCAGCCCTGTTTTTGCCAATGAAACCAAAGAATATTTTTGAGATTTGAAGATATAATCAAAAAGTAAGTGAGCAATACCAGTTTATTGATTGCCGGATTTTAAAAAAATCACTATTATGCCACGGCTTTATTTAACCTGATTACAAGCTGCATATACTATGAACTTTAACCCTTGGCACGACGTTGAGATAGGAGAAAATCAACCGCGTATCGTCAACGCTATTATCGAAATCTCAAAAGGTAGCAGAACCAAGTACGAACTTGACAAGAAAACCGGAATGTTGAAGCTCGACAGAGTGCTCTATTCTGCCGTTTTCTACCCTGCGAATTACGGTTTTATCCCAAAAACTCTTGGCGATGACCATGACCCGCTTGACATTCTTGTTATTTCTCAGAGCGACATTGTCCCTTTATGTATGGTGAGAGCTAGGGTCATTGGGGTGATGCGCATGATTGACCATGGTGAAGGTGATGACAAAATCATTGCTGTTGCTGAAGATGATGTCAGTATGGGCAATATTCTGAATATTGACCAGTTGCCGCCATACTTTGTTTCAGAGTTGAAGCACTTTTTTGAAGAGTACAAGACACTCGAGCAGAAGACTGTTCTTGTTGAGGAGTTTCAGGGTTCTGAGGTTGCTCAGCAGAGTATTATTCATGCGATTGAAAACTACAACAAGGTCTATTCCGAGCCCGGAGCATAATGATTGTGTGTAGAAAGGGCATTGATTGAAAAATATACCTATGAAAGCTGAAAGTCGCGCTATGAAACGCGGCTTTCTTTTTGATCCGGATTTGTTGTATAATATATATTATGTAAAGTTGTTGGTTGTAAAACAAACCTGACAGAATTTGAATACTGTCAGGTTTGATAATCACAAGGAGTTCAAAGGGTCAGTAGCGATCCCTTCTTGTTGATCTCTCTTCACGTGGTCTCTGCTCACGAGGTTTTGCTTCGTTCACTGTTACCGTGCGGCCATTCAAATCCTTGCCATTCAGCGATTCGATTGCTTCAAGAGCTTCGCTATCCTTGGGCATTTCAACAAATCCAAAACCTTTGGAACGACCCGAAAATTTGTCGTTAATAATGCTTGCGTTAGCTACCTCTCCAAACTCGGAGAAAGAATCGCGAAGATCATCCTCAGAAACAGTGTAAGCCAGATTACCGATGTAAATATTCATTATTGAGTTCTCAGTGTACATGTGCGTTGATAGATAGAGATACCGGCAAGTAACCAAGGCACAAATTACTTGAATAGCGACCAGTCAACCATTGACTGACTTCTATGTGCAGTTTAACTGAAATAAAGATAGTTATCAAACAAAAAATGCAATAACCTGATAATTTTGAATAAAAAAAAAGGCGGGAATATCAAATCCCGCCTTTCGCCTCTCTTTTGAAAGATGTTGCTTCTATCCGATATTACAGGAGTTATCTCTTATCAGGCACGACACGCTCCTCTTTCACCGCATAGTTGATCAGATAATCGTAGAGCCTGATCAAACGCGAATTCTGATTGTTCTGATCAATCCAGTGACCAATCATGCCAATCGTACGTGCCAGAACAAAGAAGCCATTCAGTGAGTATTCCGGAAAGTCAAGATCCACAAGAATACAGCCAATGGTACCATCAACATTGAGGATAAGGTTATCCTTTTTGGAGGTGGTGATCTTTTCAACCTGTAGCGCATAATCAAGGCATGGAGTGTGCAGTGTCGTCTGCCCCTTGACATACTCGACCAGGTATTTTACCCGTTTATCAGGGTTTTTGAGGCTTTTGACTCTGTGACCAATACCTGGTACCGGCCCTACATTCTGCTTCATCCAGTTCAAAAATCCTGGGATATCGTTTGGATACTCCTTGACACCATATTTAAAGTATTTGCCGGCATTGGTAACCGCACCGCCAAATCTTGGGCCAATCATGGTCATACCTGCTGAGACAGCTTGTGGCAGATCAATACCTGCACAAGCAGCAATAATAGCACCAAAGGCTCCCGATACTGCCGGGCCATGGTCGGCAGAAATCATGATAATGCGCTTGATGATCTCTGACTCCTCTTTTGATGGAAGTTTTTTGTTCCAGAGAAGACCAATGACATCCTCAATACCATACCCTTTTTCACAGAGTTCTGATGCTGAATAGCCGACATAACGGGGCTCTTCGCCACGGTCATCGGAAATAGTGGTACGAATCAGCGGTTCAACAATCACATCGCCCTGTTTCATAACTTCCTGAACGCTCGGCGGCAATGCGGGCAGCAGTTTTTCATCAAGTTCCGCTTCCGGCTTGATGGCACCACTCTTGAGCAGCTCCAGGTAAACCTGTTTGATTGCCTTGCTCAAGCCACCAAAGGTGTCGGGAACAACCGCACCGGCTGCACGAAGAGCATTAATTTTCGACCGGGCTGACCCGAGCCCTTTTTTGCCCTCTTTTGCGCCGGCATGACCAAATTTCATACCCTGTGGCAGTACATCCTGGCAGGTTCCGCCGATGGAGGCGATCACCTTGATACGGCGGATCTCCTGGCTGAGCCATTCCGCAGCCTCCTCCTCAAGCGTTCCACCCACTTCACCCACAATCACAACAGCCTTGGTGTCAGGATCGTTTTCAAACATATTGAGATAGGTCACAAAGTCTGTGCCAGGATAGGAGTCGCCACCGATAGCCACAGCGGAAGTTATTCCATCACCATTCTGGGCACAAAGCCACATGGCTTCGTTCGACAGTCCACCTGATTTGGTTATGACACCAAATGAACCAGGACGATAAAGGTTACAGAGTTTCAGATTTTTGTACTCACCGCCGATAACACCAAGGCGGCACTCCCCTGCAGACATGATACCAATTGAGGATGGACCATTGAAAATTTTGCCCGTTTCAAGTGCATGCTTCCTGAGGCGTTTGGCATCTTTCTCGGGAACTCCTTCGGTAATCATGGTGACCAGCTTGATCCCTTTTGCGTCCAGGGCCTCCTTGGCCGACTGGTAGGCTCGTGAAGCTCCGATATAGATAAGAACAGTATTAATTTCCGGATTCTCTTCGAGCGCTTTTCCAAGCGAAGAGTAGACGGTAACATTGTTCAGTTCACCACCACGGTATATCTCTTTTTGCTGACCCTCTTCCGGTGGATAGACAAATGCCCGTACCGTCAGCGGCCGATTGACCAGAAAGTCAAACTGGGCCATCCGCCTTGCAGCATTCACTCCAGCAACACCGCCAATGATGACCGCTCGTGTATCCCTGTTTGCTAAAATACTCACGATTCTTTACGGTTTAATAATTTATAAGTTTCTCTCCGGGCGTTCCTGCGATACAGCCTGACCTACGCATTCAAGGCCAGATCAACAATATCGGTCATAGGCATACTGCGATCATAAACGTGAATATCAAAACCCTCTTCCTGCAACAGCTTCATTGCTGCAAGTCCCTGATTTTCATTGGGGCCACCACGTCTCACCCAGATTTTCACGTTTTCAAGATACCCTTTTGATTTACTCTCACGGAATCCATTGATAATTCCGCTGAAGGTTGCCTTGACATCAGTGAAATTGGCGATTGCGCCACCGACAATAATGTGCTTGATATTTGGCAGTCTGCAGATGGTCTCAGTCAGAGCTTCAACCGCCCAATCCGGAGGATCACCAGAATACTCTGCGTAATTGGCAATGGAACCGCCCCTTGCCACCACAGCATCAGAATAAAAGACCGAAGCGCCTCCGCCAGCAGTCAACAGAGCAATATTTCCACCAGGGACCTCAACCAGTTTTACCGATCCCTTGATACGGGCATCAATATCCATAATCTGCTGCTCGGCCTCGGTATAGGAGCGACCAATTTCTGAAACCGGCTTGAAATCCCAGTCGGGATGACGGAAACGGGCATCCCAATCAACATTCATGACCGCATCAAGAGCAGCAAATCGCATGTCACTCTTGCGTATGACAAGCGGGTTGATCTCGATTGATTGTGCATCCTCGTTGTCGAAACAGAGAATAAGGCGTGATGCGATTTTTGCAACGCGCTCAGCAACTTCTCCGATAAAGCCAGCTTCCAGAGCTGCTTCTGTAATTTGTTCAATACTTGGTGTCATATCAAGGGGAATAAAGATCCGCTTGACGGTATCCCAGTTATCCTCAATATCCACTCCACCCTTGTTTGAGAAAAGCAGTTCACAGCCATCGCGATTGCCAGCAATGGAGAGATAGTACTCCTCGTCATGGTCGAGCATTTCAGCAACAATAACCTGATGGACAACAGAGGTGCCTATCTCACGTCCGATCATCTCTTTTGCTGCTGCAACAGCTCCCTCTAGGTTAAGTCCAAGCTTGACAAGTCCAAGCTTGTATCGCCCGCCGATCGCTTCATGCGCTTTAACGACGAGTTTTGATTCTCTCAACCATTTATTAGCTTCCCCAAGTTGCGCAAGGCGGTCAGGATCCATGATAACAACATAATTTGGCACGGGAATGCCCCATTTGTTGAATAACTTCATGGCTGGCCCTTCAAGTATCTTAGCCATACTGTCGGTATTTGTATGTTAATGGGTAGTATCTATCAACGAAAAGTGCAAGATTTTAAGTTAACTAATTTTTAATTCCGTACAATCTTTATTAATTATTTTTTCATGTCTTCTTTTTTATTCTGGTGGCAGCATCTCCCCTTCCATACGAATCCAGTGATCTTTTCTGTTGGCACATTTGCCATTCGATGGTATGGAATGATGTATATCGTGGCCTTCGCCATTGTTTATCTCCTTACCCTCTATCGCATCGACAAAGAGAGATTATCCTTTGAACCCGCCTATATCGGGGATGCCCTGACTTGGGCGATGGTTGGCGTGGTTCTTGGTGGACGTCTTGGTTATATCCTCTTTTATGGCACAAACTCTTTCATCGCCGATCCGTTGGGAAGCATTACCCCCTGGAGTTTGTCTCCCGAAGGATGCCATTTTTCCGGCATTTCGGGCATGTCCTACCATGGAGGAGTTATTGGAGTTATTGTTGCTCTTCTTGCATTTACCAAGTCAAGAAAAAGAGGCTTTTTTGAGACATTTGATCTTTTTATTCCAGCCATTCCCCTTGGCTATATGTTTGGCCGTATCGGTAATTTCATCAACGGCGAACTCTACGGGCGAGTAACTGAATCGGCAATTGGCATGTATTTCCCTCTTGCTCCCACTTGGGAACTCCGACATCCCTCGCAGCTCTATGAAGCCTTTTTTGAAGGCGTTGTGCTTTTTGTTATTCTCTGGCTGATTCGCAAAAAATCCTCTACTCCCGGATTTCTTTCGGCCATCTATCTTTTTGGTTACGGATTTGTCCGCTTTTTTATTGAATTTTTCCGCGAGCCTGATGTTCAGCTCGGCTTTGTACTGCTGAACTTTTCCATGGGGCAGGTACTCTGTTTCGTGATGATGATCGCTGGTACAGCACTCTTTTTTGCCTCCAGGCCATCAGATAGATCATGATTGCGGTTTACGAAGAAAAATATACCCTGTAAAAGCGATTAGCGCCGCTGCAATGGCCCAAAGGTAAAGAGCAAAATGCTCTCCCCCTTCGTACATACTGAAAATGCCGAAGAGAAAAAAGATCACGGCCGCACCGATTTTAATAATGTTTTCGGGCAGCCTTGCACCGAGCATTTTTCCTGCAATAATTGCCAGACCATCAGAAATCACCATTCCAATGGTTGAACCGAGCCAGACAGGTAAAAATGGATGGGTTGATGCAAGGGTGATGGTAGAGAGCATGGTCTTGTCGCCCAGCTCAGCCATAAAAAATGTCGAAAAGACCAGCCAGAAGGGGTTAATGCCGGTTTTACAGCTCTGCTCATCCTCATCAAGACTATCACCACGAAGCGTCCAGAAGCCGAAGGCAATAAATGCAATTCCGGCCACAAATTTAATCCAGTCAGTGGGTAGTTTGTCCCCAATAAACCAGCCGATACCAGCCGAAAAAACATGAATGGCAAGGGTGGCCCAAAAAATTCCCCATAATACCACCCCGGTGTTGTAACAGGTGGCAAGAGTCAGTGCGACAAGCTGTGTTTTATCGCCAAGCTCAGCCAGGAAAATCATGACAAGTGAAAGCCAGAATGCGTCCATCGACAGGATGATTGGTTATTGATTCGACAGTTCCGGGTATGCGTCTACATAAATATTCCGCAAGTATAGTGCAATAAGAGGGGATGAACAAACTGAAAAGGTTTTACCGAAAAAACTATAGCCTCTTCGCGGCTTGTTCTCTCATGGCACTCAACGCAATTACTGTTGGAGGTGACTATATTTTCTTTTCTGCTGAATGTTTGAAATCATCCTGAATTATCATGAAATTGATGGAAAAGTATACCTGAACAAAAAACTGTTAACGCTGTTACCGGAGAACCGAAATGGTTGATATAAAAACAGCCGCCCAGAGCGATGTACCGAGATGTGCCGAACTCCTTGGAATCCTCTTCAGCCAGGAGCATGATTTTACCCCTGATGCTGAACGGCAGTCGAGGGGACTCTCCATGATTATCCACCAGCCGGAGCTTGGGCGAATATTTGTCGCAGAAGTTGACGGTACAATTCAGGGCATGGTCATGCTGCTGTTCACCGTCAGCACCTTTCTCGGCGAAAGAGTTGCCCTGCTTGAAGATATGGTTGTCGATCCAGCGTGGCGGGGCAAGGGTCTTGGGACGCTCTTGATGGAAGAGGCTCTCGATTTCGCCCGAAGGGAAGGATTGGGCCGCATAACACTTCTGACCGATCGGGACAATGAAACGGCACAGCAATTCTATACTTCAAAAAATTTTACCCAGTCTGAGATGGTTGTGTTCATAAATTGTCTCAGTTCGTCTTCAGATCAGGAGAGCGATGAGTTGCAATCAGGGCAGCCTTCCGGGCAGGATAGAGGCTGACAACAAAAGAGAGCGCTATGGCCGTTATTCCAACGGCTATGAAGTCAACGGCTTGCATGCTCACCGGGTATGCATCAATAATAAAGGCGCTTTTTGAGGGAAGCTGTACGATGCCATAGATCTCCTGGAGCTTGCAGATACTCCAGGCAATGCTGATTCCGGCAAGAGTTCCGACCAGCCCTGTGGCTCCGCCCTGGGCGATAAAGATGGCCATGAACTGGGGTCTCTCCATACCAAGACAGCGAAGGTAAAAAAGCTCTCGCTGCTTGTCAATTGCAGTCATGGCGAGCGCTCCGGTCAGGCTGAGCGAAGCCACCAGAACAATAAGCATGAGAATAGTGAAGCTGGCCCATTTTTCAAGCTGCATCACCGCAAACATGTTGCTGTATTTTTCTTCAAGAGTTCGCAACCTGCATGTTGCTTTGAGGGGACTCTCTGCCAGCCATTTTCGGAGTTGACTGGTAACCGTTTCACGAGAGTGACCATCCATTATCCTGATATCAATGCCTGAAAACTCCCCCTTTCCAAGCAGCAGCACTTTTTGGGCAAACCGATCTGAGGTGAGCACATAACGATCATCAAAAAGCTTCTGGAGAGAAAAAATAGATGAGACTGTTGTCTCCGGTATACCAAGTGCAGGAAGCAGCCAGGGTTGCGAGAGCGATTCCAGTCCCAGAGAGATCAGTTCCGGACTGAACATCTTTACCCGCCGGGAGCGATAGAGATTTGTCCGATAGGCAAGAAGTTCTCCAACTGCTATGGTTTCAGAGGTGAACAACGGGCTCTTTGCCCTGGTCTGAACCATCAAGCGACGTTGTGAGGCATCAGTGAGCCCTTTGAGAACAACAAGTTCGCTTTTCTGTTCGGTGGCTAATATTGCCTCTCCTTCGGCATAAGGCTCGGCGGATGCAACTCCATCGAGTGCTCTTATTGCGTGCAAAAGGCTGTCTGATACAGCAATTGATCGACCATCATAAGGAATACACTGAACCGGACTGTCAATGGTCATAAAAAGATCGCGCGCAAGTTGTTGAAAGCCGCTCAAAACGCTCATGACCACCAGCAGAGTACTGACCCCAACAATAATTCCGGCGAGACTGATTGCCGAAATAACATTGATGATCCGGAAACGTTTGCGGGCAAAACTGAATCGTTGCGCAATCCATAAACCAGGTTTCATACAATCGACAGTAACAATTATTTCAAGTAGCCAGGGCTCTCCCCAGTTTGAGCCCTGATGCAATACGGGCCGGGATAAAAGCAAAGAAAAGGGTCAGCACCATTACAGCCATTGAGACTGTCGCATAATCCGTCGGATTGATCAATAGTGGAATATGGGTGAGGAAATAGCTTTTTTCAGGGAGAGTAACAAGATGAAAGCGCAGTTCAATGAGTGAGAGTGAGAGGGCAAGCATATTTCCGGCAATAATCCCGGAAAGCGAAATGAGAAAGGCCTGCAGCATAAAAATTCTGCTGATCTTTCCGGGTTCAAAACCAAGTGCACCCAGCATCCCTATTTCACGAGTTTTTTCGATAATCAGCACCAGTAGAGTAGAGATAATATTGAAAACAGCCACAATGGTGATGGTAACAATCAGCAGTGGTGTCATGTTTTTCTGGAGTTTGAGCCACTCGAAAAGATTGGCATACCGCTCAAAGACGGTATAGCCATAAAATGGACCGCCAAGGTTATCTATTATTTTTTTGACGGTGTTCGGGAGTTGGGTCAGATTGTGAACGTTGACATCGTAGCCACTGATCATCGAAGGATTACAACGCTGTTGCAGCGCTGTCAAATCAGAGAGCACAACAAAATCATCAAATCCCTCCTGCAATCCGGTATCATAAATCCCGCAGATGTAGCCAACTTCAAGATTCAGGGAAGAGAAGAGATCAACAATCCCTGCATTCCCGGCAAAAAGTTTTTGAGATGAGCCGTCAGCACCAAGCCCTGCCAGCATAACCTTCTGACCAACCTTGAGCTTGAGATTTTCGGCCAGCGTTTTTCCGGCATAAAGAGAAATTCCCTCTTCCCGATCAGGAATTGCGATGCTCCCCTCTTTGAGAAATTTATGCAGAAAAGCTTTCCGCTGCTGCTCCTTGACTCCCTTGACTAACACAGGTTTACTATCCCACCCTCCATCTCGATTAGAGTTCCGATTGCGGAGAACAAAACTTTTTTCAAGAAATGGCGAGACCTCTGCAATATTGTCCTGATCAGCTATTGTGGCAAGAGTGGAACGGCGCTCGTGAAAAAGCTGCTCATCTGGTTGACGAACCTGAATGTGGGCGCTGAAACTGATCAGCTTTTTTTCAATACTGCCAGCAAATCCATTGACTATCGAAAGGGTCAGAATCAGGGCAGCAGTTCCTACAGCAATGCCCGCCATAGCAACCATAATAATAAAGGTTGGCTTTGAGGTCGAACGCTGTTTGAAAGCAAAGCGGCTTGCGATATAGAACTCGGGTTTCATCCGGGAGTACCCTGACTCTCCATCGATGCAAAAACAACAACTTTGTCTCTTCCCTCAGCTTTAGCTCTGTAGAGCGCCCTGTCGGCATTGGTGATGAGGGAGGGCCAGTCAAGGGCATCATCCGGAAAGGTGGCCACTCCAATACTCACGGTAAGCTCTCCGGCAGGTTGATGCTCTTCATGAGGAAAAGGGTGTTCACTGATAATCTTGCGCAGACGTTCGGCGATGTCACGCGTTGTTCCCGTATCAGTTTTCGGAAACAGTAACGCAAACTCTTCACCTCCAAATCTGGAGGGGACATCATAAGCCCTGCATTGGCTGCTGATGAGGTCGGCCAGAATTTTAAGCGCTTTATCCCCGGCAAGATGGCCGTTGGCATCATTGTAACGCTTGAAATTATCAATATCAATCATTGCAAGAGAGACCCTGTCATTAAGGCGCTTTGCCCGCTCAATATCAATAATGAGATGCTCCTTGAAATGGCGATAGTTGTAGAGATTTGTCTTTTCGTCCCGAATATAAATCTCATCAAGCTTTTTATTTTTCGCGTCAATATCGCCGCAAAACTTCATGATTGACTCTGTAATCTGAGCTATATCACTTGAGTGGCCAGTTATCGTTAAATCCTTTTTCATCTCCTCCGCAGTATCACGAATACTTTCAGGGATATTTCTGTTGAGCAGCTTCAACTGTCCGACAAGCTGCGCAAGAGGAATAAGGGTGTGACGGTAATTACTGTGTAACATCCATCCTGCGGTAATACTCAGGGTGAGCAGAACAGCAAGAATGAACAACAGGAAAAATTCATTGATCACAACAAGTCTTACTGAGGCCTCTTTTGAGGCCACTTTGGCTTTTTCTATACTTTTGTCCAGTTCAAAACCAAAAAGTTCAAGATTCTCTTCGGCAAGTATTTTTGGCCATTGCTGCAACGTGGTCGATACTGAAGGAAACGGGGCTAATCCCGCCCCCTTCATCTCAGCAACAAGTTTTTCATAGTGTACAAGAATAGTGTCGCCCTGAGCCTTCATATCGCTTTCACTCCTTTCTTCACCCCTGATTTTACTTTTATTCTGATTTCGTGCAACCTTGAACTCAAGAAGCATACCCCTGAAATCGACCAGCTCAAGGTAACATGCCTGCTTTTTTTCAACCGCTTCCAGTAAGCTCTGCTGTGTCACAACAAATCCCGCAATCCCAGCAATGACAATGATCATGCTGATTGTTCCAGTGAAAACAATGACCCGTAACGGAGAGATATTGCTTATGGCCCGACTGGCTCTACTCATATAATTTTAATTTAGAATAATAGTTCTTTCAACAAGTTTAAAGGGGGCAAGAGAACTTCTTTCGAATACTTTCTGTCCTCCACTTCCCAGCCATGCGCCAAATCCAGTGGCAAGCGGATCTTCAGAAAAATAGAGATAGTATACCGTTGTCACAAGAGGATAGCTCCCGTCAAAAATAGTTTGTTGAGTTGGAAAAAGAGCCACCGCATCTTTTGACTTTTTTGCCAGGGGCAAAATTTTAATATTGCTTGTCGTGCTTTCCGATACTCGCCTTACTTCAGGCGATGAGTGGAAAAGAAGTCCAACAGCACTTTTGTCTACAGCAATCCGCCTGATCAGCGCTGAGTCACTACTGCATCCCCAAGCCCTTATCTCTCCCCTTTTTATACCCGTTGTTGCCGCAAAATGAGATTGAAGAGAAAAATCATCTGCCATTACCAAAGCGCTCATCCCACGCCCATCTTGCCCGGTAAACAGATTTTTAAGCTCTTCAAGAGCGATGCTTCTCAATGGACTGCGAGAGTTAACCATGCAGACAATCGCATCGTGAGCAACAGCTTCACGGCGTAATGACGATGAGGGTGTTGCAAAAAGCGCCTTTTCAGCAGTTTCAGGCATCCCTCCGATCAGTGCACCCCTCACCCTGCGGTCCAGCAGAAGTTTCAGACTTTCGTTTGAGCTGACCGGCAGAAGTGAAATATGGGCATCCGGATAGTAGCCAGAGAAGATCTTGACCTGACTGTCGGCAATATCGGCAAGCTGACTGTCAACAGCAAGAGTCATCTGGCCACTTCGAGCGCTATCATCAACCCGTCGCTTTGAGCAGCCGTGCAAAAGCAGGATCAGAAACAGCGGCAAAAGGGCGTATATGCCCTTAAAAAGTAAACGATGACATGAGTTGTTGGTGATGGTTATCAGCAGGTTCATGGTTGAAGCGGTGAGCAAAGAAAAAAGATTATTCCTCTCCTTGAAAATCAGGTAAAAAAGCTTATTATTTCCGCAATATTGGATATTTATTCAGATTATATCCTTTTTTCTGAAAACTTCTGCATAAAATTATTCACCTAATGAGTTCGGGCCTATCAGATAGTTTGAAAAAATATTCAGTATCCATCATTGGAGCTTCTGGCTATTCCGGAGCAGAACTGACGCGGTTATTGCTTCGTCATCCTTGTGTTGGACTTCAGGAGCTGTATGCTTTTTCGCAGGTTGGCAACAAAGTGTCCGATCTTTACCCTGCTCTCAACTGTAAGAGTGTGTACAAGCAATACAGCGGAGAGAGAAAAAGCGATATCTACTTCCTTGCGCTGCCCCATGGCGAGGCACTTCAGCTTGTTCCATCTCTTGTGCAGGCAGGAAAAATTGTCATTGATCTTTCAGGTGATTTCAGACTGAAAAATTGTGCAGAACATAACGAGTTCTACAAACAGTTCAAATCACCTGAGGCCTTTATGACCTACGGTATGCCGGAGCTCTTTCTCGATCAGATCGTCAAGGCCAGGGCAATCAGTAATCCTGGCTGTTATGCAAGCAGTATTATTCTTGGCCTTGCTCCCCTTTTTCATGGCCAGGGAGATGGTTTGGCTGTTCGTGCCATCAACTGCACCTCAACATCCGGTATTTCCGGTGCCGGACGGAGCAGCAAAACAGAGCTCTCATTTTCGGAGATGAGTGAGAATGTCAGAGCCTACAAGGTTGGCATCCATCAGCATATCCCTGAAATCATGCAGGCTCTCGGTACCTCTGCAACCCACCCGTCCTTTGATTTCAGCTTTACGCCAATGATTGGGTCACTGGTTCGGGGAATCTACAGCATCCTCAATATTCAGCTTGAACAACCGGCAGATACAGCAGAGATCCAGGAGCTCTACCACAGCTTTTACCAGCAAGCGCCCTTTGTTCGGGTGCGTGACACCATGACAGAGGTAAAGCATGTGGTGCATACCAATTTTTGTGATGTGCATATTGCCAGTATGACCAAAAAAGGGTCGCTGACCATTGTCACCGCTCTCGACAACCTTCTCAAGGGCGCTGCCGGTCAGGCGATTCAGAATATGAATCTGATGCTCGGAATTGATGAAGCAACAGGGCTTCTCTAATTATTTAATCTTTAAGGCTTTCTACCGCAATGGAACAACTCACCAAAGGGCTTCAGGTCATCCATCGACTTTCTGTTGAAACTCCATGGCCAACATCGGTTACCCCAATGGCGGCGGGGTCAGATGGTACCATCGAATTTTGGCCAACCGGCTTTTCGTCGGGCGCTGTATCGGCCAACATCAAGTACAGTGACAGAAAAGATCTGATGCTTCTGGTGACTGACCGTCCGGCAAGCGCTGCAGCACTTTTCACCCTGAACCTTTGCTGTGCGGCACCGGTAACACTGTCGCGTGAACATCTGCAACTCTCAGCATCATCAATTCGCGCCATTGTCTGCAACAGCGGTAATGCCAACGCGGCCACCGGAGAGAAGGGACTGGCTGATGCCCGAGCCATGGCTGACGCGGTCGCAAAAGAGCTTTCGATCAAGCCTGAAGAGGTTCTCGTCGCCTCAACCGGTGTTATCGGTCAGCTTTTGCCAATGGAGAAGGTACTCAGTGGAATATCCGCACTCACCCCAACCATGCAGCACGCTTCAGTTCTTGATGCTGTTGGTGCCATCATGACCACCGATACTTTTCCGAAATTTTTCACCCTTGAATTGCAGCTTTCAGGTGGCCCAATCCGTCTGAGCTGCATCGCCAAGGGATCCGGGATGATTTGTCCCAATATGGCCACGATGCTGGCTTTTCTGGCAACTGATGCCGCAATAGCGCCAGCTCTCCTCCATGATGCGCTGGAAAAAGGTAACCGCCACAGCTTTAACGCTATTACGGTTGATGGCGATACCAGCACCAACGATATGGTGGCGATGCTCGCCAGCGGCATTGGCCCGGAGATTACCGCTGGGAGCCAGGATTACGCGCTCTTCTGCGAAGCGCTCGAAGCGCTGATGACCTTTCTGGCCAAACTCATCGTCATTGATGGAGAGGGTGCCACAAAACTTGTCGGAATAACCGTCCTGGGAGCGGTGGATGACCATGATGCTGAACTTGCGGCACGAACCATCGCCCACTCAAGCCTTGTCAAAACCGCAATTCACGGAGAGGATGCCAACTGGGGGAGAATTATTGCGGCGGCAGGTCGCTCGGGCGCAATGTTCAAGCAGGAGGATCTTGAACTTCACTTCAATGATCTCCCTGTTCTTAAACCAGGACTGGTTGCCGACTTTTCGGAAGAGGCGGCAAGTGAAATCCTTGCACAAGATTCCTGGACCATCACCCTTCGCCTTGGCAATGGCCCGGGTGAGGCTACAATATGGAGCTGCGACTTGAGCAAAGAGTATATCGAAATCAATGGCAGCTACAGAAGCTGATAAGCACTCCATAGTAATTGATTCCGTAATTCAAATAGCCAAGACGTTCATGATACCTTGTCATTTCGACGAACAATGAGAGAAGAAATCTTACACAACAATTTAACCAGGAACAATTTCCTGCAATGGAACATACACAGTGTGATGAGTTGAACCCGGCAAGAAAAGCCCCTCACGCCGCTATCGGACAGGTGCTTATTGAGGCCTTGCCCTATATACGCAAATTCGAGGGTAAGACCTTCGTTATTAAATATGGCGGCGCTGCCATGAAGGACTTCTGTCTCAAAAATATGTTTGCCCAGAACGTTACCCTTCTGCGCAAAGTTGGCATCAAGATTGTTCTTGTGCATGGTGGTGGCGATGCCATCACCAAAACGGCCGAAAAACTTGGATTGACATCGCGCTTTCTGCATGGGCGTCGGGTCACGGACAAAGAGATGATTTCAGTGATACAGATGACTCTGGCCGGCAAAGTCAATCAGGATATTGTGCAGCTTATCAGCGAACATGGTGGCAAAGCGGTAGGAGTGAGTGGTCTTGATGCCGATACCATCAAAGCTCTTCCCCATCCAAATGCCGAAACCCTGGGGCTTGTAGGCGAAGTTGAACAGATCAACACTGATTATATTGATTTGCTCTGTGGTGCAGGTCTGATACCGGTCATTGCTCCTATTGGATTTGATGATGATAACATCTACAATATCAATGCTGATGATGCCGCCAGCAGTATTGCCATTGCCCTGAAAGCTGAAAAGCTCATCTATGTCAGCGATGTTGCAGGCATTCACGTCGGTGAAAGAATCCTGAAAACCATAAGTAAAAGAGAAGCCGCTGATTTTATTGAACGGGGCATTATCTCCGGCGGAATGATACCAAAAGTGCTCTCAGCCTTCAAAACCCTCGACAGCGGTGTCGGCAAAGTACATCTCATTGATGGCAAGGCAACACACTCCCTCTTGCTTGAAATTTTCACTCACGAAGGGGTCGGAACGCAGTTTATTGCAGAACAAGAAAGTGATCACTATTAAAATGACAAAAGTATTACACCAGAACATGCAGACAAAAAGAGATTTTCTTGGTTTTTCACCGCTTGATTCAGGCAAGATTATTGAGCTGTTCGACTACTCTCTTTATATCAAAAAGAGGAGAAAAGAGAGCCCTTCTGCAACCGGGTTTTTGCCGCTGCGCGACAAAACGGTTGCCATGATTTTCAGCAAACCCTCACTCAGAACCCGTGTATCATTTGAACTTGGCATTCATGAGCTTGGAGGATATGCCATAACCCTTGATGGTCAGTCAATCGGTCTCGGCTCTCGCGAATCGGGAGAGGATATCGCCAGGCTCCTTTCCCGTTACAATGATGCCATTATCGCCCGTTTGCATGACCATGCCATCATTGAAGGGCTGGCGGAATACGCATCAATTCCTGTCATCAATGCACTGACTGATCTTTCACACCCTTGCCAGGTGCTGGCAGATGCCTTTACCCTTTACGAGAAGTCTCTCTGGAACGAAGCGATCAAAATTGTTTTTGTCGGCGATGGTAACAATGTTGCCAATTCATGGATTGAACTGGCAGGCATTCTCCCCTTCCATTTTGTGCTTGCCTGTCCGGAAGGGTATACACCGAACCAGGAGCTGCTCAATGCTGCAAGAGAGAAAGGGATCAGTCAGATTGAGATTATGCACAACCCAAAAGAGGCCGTCGCCAACGCTGATGTTCTCTATACCGATGTCTGGACAAGCATGGGACGAGAAGTTGAAATGGACGAACGTCTGGAGATTTTTAAACCCTTTCAGATCAACAGTGCCTTGCTTGCCGCAGCAAAACCATCAGCCGTGGTGATGCACTGTATGCCCGCACATCGCGGAGAGGAGATAAGCGCTGAGGTTATGGATGGCCCACAATCCATCATCCTTGATCAGGCCGAAAACCGCCTCCACGTACAGAAAGCACTTCTGGTTAAATTACTCAACCATGAAGAGTACAGGAAATTTCACCTGACCCACCGCCTGCTGAATGCTGCGAAAAAAATCAAGGCCTGAAGGATAGTGGAATAATGAACAAACATGCACGACAACTGAAGATCAGGGAAATTCTTCAGCAACATACGGTTGAAAATCAGCACGACCTTCTGCAACTGCTCCGGGATTCCGGTATGAGTGTTGCACAGGCCACCCTCTCACGCGATTGCGCCGAGCTCAGCATCATCCGTTCGCGCGTCAACGGAAGTTACAGGATGCTCTACCCCGACGACAATACCGGAAGAATTATCCAGGGTTTGGTCGGGATTGAGGTACTTGCCGTTAATTCCAATGAAACGACGATCATTATCAGAACGCTTCCGGGCAGGGCGCATGGGGTTGGTTCTTACCTCGACCAGTTGAGAAGCCCCCTCGTTCTCGGTACCATCGCCGGAGATGATACTGTTCTGGTAATTCCATCCTCTGTTCAAAATATTTCTGCACTGATATCATATATTCATAAAAATCTTTCTAAAAACTGATAATTCATTACGACCTATGAGCAAGGAAAAAATTGCAATAGCCTATTCCGGTGGACTTGATACCTCCATCATGATCAAGTGGCTGAAAGACAAGTACGACGCTGAAATCGTGGCCGTTACCGGCAACCTCGGTCAGCAGAAAGAGATCGAAAACCTCGAATCGAAGGCGATTTTTACCGGTGCATCAAAGTTCCAGTTTGTTGACCTTCGCCATGAGTTTGTTGAGCAGTATATCTGGCGCGCACTCAAAGCCGGAGCGCTCTATGAAGATGTTTACCCGCTTGCAACCGCACTGGGACGTCCTCTGCTGGCAAAAGCGCTGGTTGATGTCGCTCTTGCAGAAGATTGCACCATGCTCGCCCACGGCTGCACAGGAAAAGGCAACGACCAGGTTCGCTTTGAGGTCACCTTTGCCTCACTGGCACCGCACCTGAAGGTGCTTGCCCCCCTGCGTGAATGGGAGTTCACCTCAAGAGAGGCTGAAATTGCCTACGCTCTTGAGCACCACATTCCAGTCTCTGCTACCAAAAAGAGCCCCTACTCCATTGATGAAAACATCTGGGGAATCAGCATTGAGTGCGGTGTTCTCGAAGATCCAATGGTTGCTCCGCCCGAAGATGCCTATCAGATAACCACCTCACCAGAAAAAGCGCCTGACACTCCTTCAGTGGTCGATATCGAGTTTGAAAAAGGTGTGCCTGTGGCTCTTGACGGCAAAAAGATGAACGGTCTTGACATGATCATCCGCCTGAACGAGATCGGCGCAGCCAATGGCGTTGGAAGGCTCGACATGATTGAGAACCGCGTTGTCGGTATCAAGTCACGTGAAATCTATGAGGCCCCGGCAGCAACCATTCTCCATTTTGCCCATCGTGAACTGGAGCGCCTCACTCTCGAAAAATCGGTCTTCCAGTACAAAAAGAACATCAGTCAGGATTATGCCAACATCATCTACAACGGCACCTGGTTCTCACCGATGAGAACAGCGCTTGATGCCTTTGTCAATGAGACGCAAAATCCGGTGACTGGCCTTGTCCGCCTGAAACTCTACAAGGGTGGAGTCTCCCTGCTCGGCAGAAACTCACCATACTCACTCTACAACGAGGAGCTTGCCACCTACACCGAAGCCGATACCTTCAACCACAAGGCTGCGGCCGGCTTTATTCACCTCTATGGACTTGGATTGAAGACATTCAGCCAGGTACACGCCGCGAAGTAATTCATTTCTGCTTATTTTGCAGGGCCGCCCCATGGTGCATCCCTGCAAAATAATTCCCAATTTATATGTATCTTTGACCGGTTTTACCTTTGGCGGTCAACGATTCTCGTTTAAAATTTCATGGCATATTTCAACCACCTCTGTCTTGTTGAGGCTCCCCAGACCATTATAGCCCCCTTTCCCCGCTTCATTACCGATTGTATCGGTGTCTGCTATCTGGCTGCCGCGGTTGAGCATGATGTTGAAACTCTTGTCATGCCCGACAATTACTACAACGACGGGATTTTCGACAGCCTCCGTGCGTTGTTGAAAAAAAATCCCGTTGACCTGGTTGCCATCTCCTCCATGACCGGTGCCTTCAACCAGGCCGAGCGGCTTGCGAAAATTGCCAAAGAGGCTGGTGCCTTTGTTGTGATGGGCGGCTTTCACCCCACGGCGCTCCCCGAAGAGGTACTGAAACTCTCCTGTGTGGATGTTGTCGTAATCGGTGAGGGCGAGGAGACCTTCCGCGAACTGGTGCTCAACGGTACCTCTCAAGCGGTCAAGGGAATTGCTTACAGGGAGGGAGACGGAATTGTTTACACCGAACCAAGGCCCACCATCCAGAATATCGACACCATCCGATTTCCGATGCGCTCCCTTCGCCCCAGCCGGTATGGCGAAAAAGGCGATGCCTATTCCATCGACACCATCTACACCTCTCGTGGCTGCCCCTGGAGCTGCTCCTTTTGCGCCAACGACCAGATGCACAAAGGGTGGAGAGGGCGGAGTGCCGAAAATGTGGTCGAAGAGATCGCCCTTTTGCACGACCCGAAGAACAAAAAACTGCTCAAAATCTGGGATGCCAACTTTTTGACCAACATCGGACGGGCTGAAAAGATCTGCGATCTCATGATTGAAAGGGGGCTGACCAACTTCCGGATCATGACCGAAACGAGGGCCAAGGATCTTGTCCGGGCTGAACGGATTCTGGGCAAACTAAACAAGATCGGGCTCAGCAAGGTCGGTCTCGGCATCGAAAGTCCGAATGAAGCCACCCTTGCCCTTATGAACAAGAAAAACAGCCTTGGCGATGTTTCGCGAGCCATTGCGCTTTGCAGTGAGCACCATATCGGAGCCGAAGGGTACTTCATTATCGGCCACTACACCGAAACAATTGAGGACACCATTGTCTACCCCGACTTTGCCCGATCGCTTGGGCTTCGCCAGGCACTCTTTATGGTGATGACCCCCTATCCTGGCACAGGTATCTTCAAAGAGTATAAAGAGGAGGGGAAAATCTGTTCTTTCGACTGGGACTTTTACAACAACTACTGCCCGGTCATTGAAACCCGTACCATGGATAGCGACACCCTGGTCGATATGCTGGCCTACTGCAACGTCGCCTTCAACCGCTACCGCTCCGTTATGAAACGCAACAGCCAGAAAGAGCTGCTGCTCAACTTCATGATCGACCTCTTCCAGCTCTGCTTTCTCATGCGGGTCAATAAAAACCTCAACACGGAGCAGATCACCGACCTTGTTTTCAACGCCCTCCAACGGATGCTTGAGCACGAGCATCGAGAGATAGAGCAGCCCGCACTCCCCTCATGCAAACCATTACCGCAGCCACTCACCCTTCGCATCCGCCGTTCATCCGCGAAAAGCATCACCTTTAGCCTGCATCACCGGGGCGACACCCGGATACTCACCATGAAAGCCCAGCAAGCGAGTGAGCCGATTTCCCCAATTTCAGGCCCCGAGATCAGGCTCGACAAGCTGGTCGACTGCGCCTGCTCCCTCTCCATGGCAACACTCATGAGCGCCCTCTATCGCAACGAATGGTTACGCAACAACCCCGGTCGGATGACTGGCCAGATCATCTCCATCCTTGCCGACACAGAAATTCTGCGCTTCGGCTGGAGACTTGCCGCGCTCTTTATCAGCACGGGAGGCAAAAGTGGCCACTAAACCTCCTGTCAGGCTGTTCTGATCCACTTTTGTAACAATCAGAAGGAACGAAGTTTTTTTACCTCCTTGCGCCAGCAATGGAAGAGGATATGTCCCGCATAACCGGCAAGCTCCGGATTCAGAAAAGTGCGTGCCTCTGCGTCAAGCAGAAGATACCTCGCCGGGGTTAACGGCCTGAGGGCGGTTGTGCTGTTGAACCATGTTGCCAGGTATTGCTTGACATGGGTATCAATCGGAAAGGCATCAAAACGGCCAAGACCGAAGAGAGCAATGCAGTCGGCAATTTTATATCCTATGCCCCGGTTCTGGCAAAGTGTATTGCGCAGCTCGGTCAGCGGAATAGCCGGATTGGCAAGAGCCTTCAAATCAATTTCCCCATTCACCACAGCCTGAGCCGCGAGCACAATGTTGGTTGCCCTGATCCGGTTGTTGTTGGTACAGGTGCTGAGCACAAGCGGATCGACAGAAGAAAGCCGTTCAGGAGTCGGAAATGTATGCAGGATAATTTCCTTGCCTGAAAGAGTAATTGACTTTTTTTCACCATAAGTCTGACTGATCATTGATACCTGTTTCCTGATCAAATGCATCCCAATACCCTGGGCACACATAAATGTAATCAGAGTTTCATAAGGCTCTTGCCTCAATACCCTCAGGGAGAAATACCGATGCAATATACTCCATACCCCGACATATCTATATTCAAAATAATCATTTAATGATTCTTTTATATCAACATCAACTGAAAAATATTTATAAATAAAATCATTGATAACACGTCCATTAATGAAGCAATCAGATGTAATGACCTCAACATAAATATCTGATAACTGCCTTATTATTATAACAACACCGCCAATAATCGAAGCATAATAACTGCTATCAGTATCGAGAATAGTCCAAAGAAAATATTGTCCACTGAACAAAGTTTCTTTGATATCTATTTTTTCATTAAAGACAATTAAATTATTATAAAACATTATGAATTATTTTATTTTTCATTTAAAAATGATCATGACAGGACATCACAAAGAATATGAGGCAAATTGTTATAACTTAATTTAAAACAATTACTTATATGCTCTAAGTAAAAAATAATTTAAGACAGAATATACAAATAAATATATTTTCTATTATACAAATAATAATATTAATATATAATATTATTATCAATTAATTGCATATTATTTATTATAATAACAACTTTTTAAATCTAATTTATGGTTATAATATAAATATATATTAATAATTATATAGGTAATTACTATTTCATAATTATCATTAAATTATCATAAAGAATTTTTATTATTAAATATAAAGATTAATTTTACTATAATTATTATAAATAATTTTCTAACTATATGTTATATATTTCGGTTAGTAATAAATAATTAACAAAATTTATAACACTGTTAATCCTATAATAATTAATAGGATAGAAGTAGATAATAATTGAGTTGCTTATAGTATATCTGCCATAAGCAACTCAATGTATCGATATGTATGTTAGGTATTGTATTCAGTATTGATGGGATATAGATCAGATTTATCAGCTATAAACAATCTCCAAAGAAATGGATAAGCGATGATTGCTCATACTCCTCTTTCTCAATAAGCTCAAAAGTAAGATTATGAGCTTCCGGGGTAAAAAGAGAGATAACGGCAACTTCAGCGACATCGCTTCGGCGGATTGAACCGGTTTCAATTCTGTCACCCCTGTCAAAAATCAGCGAGTGCATCAGAGGCGCTCCATCAATCAGGCCTCCAGGCCGAAGAATGGTATAAGAAAAACCATCCTCCGCATAAAGTTTGCGTACCTCATTTTCACTCTCCAGTTTCATGGTCAGCACCTGCCCATACTTGTTTAAAGGATGATCCGGCTTGGTTACCGCAAGCGAGCTGATGAGAATAAAGCGCTTGACACCCTGCTCTTTGGCCAGCATAGCCAATCGTATGATGCCATCACGATCAATCACCGAGGGTGGTGGAGAGGCTGGATCGGTCACATTTCCACCAAGAGTGCAGATAACCGCATCGACATGGAGCAAAGCGGCCTTGATCTCTTCGGGATGTTCAATTGAGCCAATGGTCAGCTTGTCAATAATTTCCGGGCCGAAAAGCTCAACCGCTTTGGTGCCGGAACGGACAAAAAGATGGTGCTCAATGTGATGATGTTGCAGGCGTTTTACCACCCATACGCCTGTCCTGCCGGTCGCCCCGGTAACTAGCACCGTACCGTTAAATGATTTCATAGCGAGTGTTTTTCTGGAGTTTTATGATGAACTAATTGCTCTCTTCTGCCTTATCAGAGAATACAAAAATATTTTGTAGCCATACCATGGCATCATCCTGGGTCGGAGGTGTAGAGCCTGCCAGTTTGAGATCCTCAAGCCTCTATCCGGATACGCCGAGCTCCAGCGCGGCAGAATAAATGGCTATTACAACAAAGTGATAATATGACCGAAAGCAGGAAAAGAGTGATTGTGAAGGGGGAGTTTTTGCAGGGGCAACCTTGTGGTTACCCCCGGGCAGGAAAAAAGTTCGCTTTAAAACATCGTAAATTTCACATTACAAACCATCGTCACATCGACGAGGGCGTGCAGCAGGATGACGGTTCTGATATCGCGATACCAGAAAAAACTCAGTGCCCAGCTTCCGGCAATCATCATCTGAATGGGCATGAAAAAGGGCTTGTAGGGGCTTGTCTGCACCACATGTTCGGGAAGAATATTAATCCAGAAGAGCCCGTGAATCAGTCCGCTGTATACCACGAAACAGATAAAACCGGCAAAGAAGAGTGCCCAGGCGTTCTGTGTTACGCGGCTGGCAAGAGCGGTTCCAAGACGGAAAACTGCGTAAAACATGAAGGTTTCAGCAATACCATTACCGATGCTGAAAACCAGAACGGTCAGGGGATCAAGCAGACGTCCACCATCGGTAGTTGAGTGGGAGTAGACCCAGGCATTGATGGCGACAACCACAAACGAAGCGACAATAAGCGCAATGCGTCTGGCATCGAACTTCCTGTTGAAGGTCATAATATCTTTCCTGAAAAAAAGAAGGCCAATCAGAAAAGCCAGGGCCCAGTAAGCGTAGATCATCATTGGTACAGACATGGAGGGGATAGTTTTGGGTTAGGGAAGATGTTCAGTGTTCTGGGTATAAGCCTCTGCATGATATGAGCTTCGAACAAAGGGGGCTGACTGTACATGGCGAAATCCAAGCGTGAGAGCAATATCTCTGTACTGATCAAACTCCTCAGGCGTGATATAGCGCTCCACCGGCAAATGTGCTGGAGAAGGCTGGAGATACTGGCCAATCGTTACCTTATCGCAGCCATGGCGGGTAAGATCGCGCAGCGAAGCTGTGACTTCGTCAGTCGTTTCACCCATGCCTACCATCAAACCGGACTTTGTTGCCAGACCGTGTCGCTCTTTTGCTCTCATCAAAAGCTTCAGAGATGCCATATAACTTGCCTGTGGTCTCACCTTTGCGTACAATGAGGGAACAGTTTCAATATTATGGTTCAGTACTTCAGGCCCCTCTGCCATCAAAAGATCAAGTGCAGAGTCGTTACCCTGAAAATCTGGAATGAGGCACTCAATACTTATTAAAGGGGTCAATTTCCTGATAGCCCGCAAGGTCTCTACCCACTGGGCAGCCCCGCCATCATCCAGATCATCGCGGGTGACACTGGTCAATACCGCGTGCTTGAGCCGCATGGACTGCACCGCCAGGGCTATGTTTTGCGGTTCATGCGAATCCAAAGCAGGCGGCTTTGCTGCTTTGCCTACAGCACAAAAACGGCATGTTCGTGTGCAGACATTGCCAAGCAAAAGAAATGTCGCCGTCCCGCGTGACCAGCACTCCTGCAAGTTTGGGCACATCGCTGAACGACAGACCGTATGCAGACTATGACGCCCAAGCAACTGCCTTGTTGCTGCAAACGATGCCCCGGATGTCATCTTTATCTTCAGCCACTTAGGCTTCCTTCCCGCACCAACTCCCATAAGCTTTTGCATTAATAGTTATTGACTTCCAATATAACAGGCAATGCACTCCCCCTCCAAAAATATGAGCGGAGATTGATGAGATTATATCTCTTTACTTAAGTCATAACAAGAGTGGCCTGGGAAGGCTGAGAATCCAGACATTCATTTTCAGTTCTGCAATGGGCGCTGTGGAGGGGAGAGAAATAAAAAAAGCACCATAGGCGAATGCTTTTGGTGCTTATAGAGCAAAAAGTATAAACAGCTGCCGTTGTTGAGCTTCTTTATCCCTCAACCTCATCTTTTAACGCCTTTCCGGGTTTAAATTTGACAACTTTTTTAGCGGAAATCGAAATAACTTCACCTGTTTTCGGATTACGACCCTGCCGTTCTGCCCTTTCAACAACAGAAAATGTACCAAATCCGACAAGAGCCACATCCTCACCACTCTTCAAAGAGTCGGAAACAATGGAAATAAAGGCTTTGAGAGCACGATCGGCATCAACTTTGGTCAGTTTGGCCTGCTCGGCAATTTTTTCTACTAAAACAATTTTTGACATAAGAGAGGTAATTTTGATGGTTGAATAAACGCTCGATTCAAGCTGGTGTTGATAACATACAATCCTGTGCACCGTAATACTTCTCCTTACGGGCTCAGAAGTGAGCAGGTGTTCCTTAAATGAACGTGATTATTTTTCCATAAAAAACGCAATATTTTCACCTTTTCCAAGCTTATCGATAGAGTACTGCCAAGAGAAAGTTCTTGCGCTGGTAAATCTTAATCCTCTGACAGAGGTGAAAAGATCGCATGAAGATGCCACTCAATCGTTATCCATCCTCTTTTTCCTCAAGCTTGTAGCCAAGCCCGCGCACAGTTTTGATAATACTCCCCGTCTCTCCAAGCTTTTCACGGATTCTCGTTATGTGGGTATCGATAGTTCTTGTGCTGATGTTCTTGTCTATATCCCATACATCACTGAGCAGCAACTCGCGTGACTGGGCCTCTCCCTTCCTTTTAAGGAGCGCAACAAGAAGTTTGAACTCCATCAGGGTAAGCACAAGCTCTTTGCCGTCCAGAGTAGCAATGTGACGGGCGAGATCAACTTCAAGGCCAGCGGCCTTGAGTACTTCCGGTATTTTACCTCCATGACGGCGATCACGCTTGAGAATTGCCCGGATCCGGAGGTTCAGCTCACGGGGACTGAACGGCTTGACGACATAGTCATCAATACCAAGTTCAAAGCCGAGAATTCTGTCGATCTCCTCCCCTTTTGCGGTTACCATGATAATCGGGATATCTCTGTAAAGCTGATGCTGCCTGATTTGCCGACAGAGTTCAAACCCGTCTATTCCCGGCAACATAATATCGAGCAGTACAAGATCAAAACTTTTGCGTGAAAGTTCTCTGAGAGCATCTTCAGCGCTTCCAGAAATATGGCATTTATAGCCTGCACGATTGAGATTGTACTCCTCCAGGTACGCGAGATCCTGGTCATCCTCGACAACAAGCAACATGGGATCTGACATAACTATTTATTTTGAAATTGGATATAATCGACGAAATCCATTGGAATACAGGTACAGAATGTACATAAAATCCCCGAACATTTTTCAAAAGAGCCTCCGTCAACTCTCAGCCCAGTCATTTGTTGCAATTTCTTAACATACATTTAACATACCCTAAACAATTATTATTCCAGTTTTTTTTATAAATGTTGAGCAACTGCTTTCATCTCTATCAGCACTGGAAAACGTTAAAGGTATATTTTAGCATGATGCAAAAAAACGATATTTTTAAAAAATAGAAAACTATAAACCATAGGGCGGAGTGCGGCTCTCCGTTTTGTTTGGCGATAAACACAAAAAGCTTCCAACCTTTATGAATGGCTCTTAATTATCGTTGTGGGTCTATCTGCCTGGAAAAAATTATGGGAATACTATTCAGTAAGTGGCTCTATGACACCTATTATATAATGACCGAATATCTTTTCAATTTTCAAGAGTTTCTTAAGATAGTTCCCGGTCTGCTCATTTTTCCAATTTCCCTCTATCTTGGATTGCAAAAAATTGGCACAAAAGTAAGTGCCAGAATATCGTTTGGGAGTAATCCAATTTCTCCCTTTTGCATAAGATATGTTGATCTGAGAAATATGAAGGATCGCACCATTGTTATCTACTCAATATTTGCATCCATCAATGACGATGAATATTTATTGGAATTAAAAAAGTGTAACCCACCTTTAATACTCAAAGCACATCAATCAATTGTTGCAGAAATTCCTCCCTATTCTTTTTTACTTTTAGAGGGAAAACGGTTTGATCTTGATGATTCTATGATGAAAAAAACAACAATCTATCTTGAGTTGGCACACAAGACGCTCAAATGCGATACATTAAATTATCACAAACCTATAAGCAAGAAGCTGAGCAAGTATCGTGTTTTGAAAAATGTTACAAATAATTTTAATGGTATTATATACGATAAACATGCAGTATATGCCATAACTTATGGCTCAGAACTGAGAGTAAAAACAGCAATAATCAATGATGCAGGGATATTCAGTGGTGATTGGAATTTCCCTGTCTTACAAATTCAAATGCAATCAATGCGGAGTAAAGAGGCAATTGAAGCAGAGCTGAATGCCATGAATTTTAAAGATCAGGTAGACTGGTTTAAGGTCTATCTTCTTCGTGAGAATTTGTAACGAAAACCGTGTCTATCTTCAGCAGGAATAGCCACTCCAACAAAGACAGCAATAAGGCAAAATGTTTCATACTTGTAACAGACTTCCCGTTGTTTGCTAATCTTGAAGCCTGTAGATTGGAGAACATAATAATAGTAAGTCACAGAAAAGTTGCGCGCTGCTCTATCCAATTTACCTGAAAATAATGATAAACAACGGTTTTTTTATGCCAGAACGCCCTTTTCATCTCCTTATAAATGAACTCTCCGGGATTCTTGTTCAACTCTCCGACAAGGTGGTGGAAAATTTTCTTGATGCCCTTCATGCTGTTAAACAACATGACGAGGGGGTCGCACGCCAAATCAAAATGATTGATAAAGAAATTGGAGTAGCAGAGCTGAATCTTGAGGATCGTTGTCTGGCATTTCTTGCCACACAGCAGCCGGTAGCAAGGGATCTTCGAGCGATTGTCTCCATCATAAAGATCAATGATGATTTGAAACATATCGGAGCTTTGAGCTTGAATATTATTGACCGTATGCCGGAAATCAGCCCTGGGATGCTCGAGTCGTTCGAATTTGAAAATATTGCCATACATGCTGGTGAGATGGTGAACAAGTCCATTGAAGCCTTTATCGCCAAAGACCACATTCTTGCCAGGCAGGTCAGTGAAATGGATGAAGTTATTGATTCCATACACCGGAAAGTGTTCAAAAGGGTTACCTCACTGATGAAATGCCCCAATTCGGATGTTGATGAGCTCATAGCTGCTTTGAGCATCTCAAGGTATATTGAGCGTATGGCCGATCATGCCGCACGAATAGCCAATGAAGTTGTCTTTCTTGTCACAGGAGAAATTATAAGGCATAAGGAATGGGCCTGCGAGTACCTGATAACGACCTCACGTGATTAAGATTTACAGATCACATAAAAGTTAAAGTAACCTGAATTTATTGATTTTTGTTATGGACACAGAAGATGAGAGAGGCATAAATCGTCAGGCTCTTCAAAATTTTACTGACACATCCCTCTATGTGAACAGGGAGCTGAGTTGGCTCAATTTCAATCAGCGAGTGTTGGAGGAGGCACTTGATCATGATGCCCATCCACTATTGGAACGAGTAAAATTCATCTCGATTTTCAGCTCTAACCTTGACGAATATTTTATGACTAGGGTTGCCGGTATTGAAGAGCAATATGAGGTCGGGATTCAGGAGCGCACGATTGACGGCTATACCCCTGCCGAACAGCTCGACAAGATTCGCACTATGGTTCACCTGCAGCTCATCCAGAGAAACGAATGCTTTTATCACGATCTTCTGCCTGCGCTACAACGAGAGGGTATAGAGTTTCTTCGGATCTCTGAACTCTCAACGACACAACAGCGGGCGCTGAGTCACTATTTCCGCAGGGAGATCTATCCAATATTGACCCCGCTGGCTTTTGATACTGGCCACCCCTTTCCTTTTATGTCGAATCTCTCTCTCAACCTTGCCATTGAGCTGGAGGATGAGGAGAGCAAAGTAATGAAATTTGCCCGTGTCAAGGTTCCGGGAATTTTGCCCAGACTGCTCCGTCTGAACGATATCAAGGGTTTTCATGATGATGACGGAATCATCCGATATATCTGGATAGAAGACCTTATAGAGAGTAATCTTGCGCATCTCTTTCCCAAAATGAGGATTGTACAATCACATCCCTTCAGGTTGATTCGGAATGCTGATATTGAAATTGAGGAGGACGAGGCTGGCGATCTGCTGAAAACCATTGAGCGAGGAATCCGGTCGCGCCGCTATGGGAATGTTGTACGGCTTGACATTACACCCGCTATGCCTCTCTATGTGAGAGCACTGCTCATAAAAAATCTTTGCGTCGCCCCCCGAAACGTTTATGAGATCAATGGAGCGCTTGGATTCGGCTGCCTCATTGAGCTCTTGAAGATAGAGCGACCAAAGCTGAAAGATGAACCCTTTGTTCCCTCAAATCGGATTGAAGAGGAATTTGGGGAGGATATTTTCAGGGCAATACGTACTAAAGATCGCCTTCTCTACCACCCTTTTGACTCGTTTCAGCCTGTTGTCGATTTTATTCATCAGGCAGCTCTTGACCCTGATGTTCTTTCGATAAAACAGACACTCTACAGAGTGGGAAGCAACTCCCCAATTGTCAAGGCCTTGATGAAGGCCGCCGAAGCGGGAAAACAGGTGGCTGTGCTGGTGGAACTCAAGGCAAGATTTGACGAAGGGAACAACATTTTATGGGCGCGGGCGCTTGAAGATGTCGGTGCACATGTGGTTTATGGCCTGCCGGGAGTAAAAACACATGCAAAGCTGACCATGATTGTGCGCCGTGAACAACAGAAACTGAAGCGGTATCTCCATCTTGGTACGGGGAACTATAACCCGGTAACGGGAAAGCTCTACACTGATTACAGCCTCTTTACCACCAACGAACAGCTTGCCAATGATGTTGCAGAGGTTTTCAACGCTTTGACCGGCTATTCAAAACATACCACGTACAGAAAACTGCTTGTCTCACCAATCAATACTCGCCTGAGGATTATTGAGATGGTTGAGCGTGAAGTCGAATGGAACCAAAAAGGAAAATCGGGGAGAGTAATCATGAAAATGAACTCTCTGGTCGATCCAAAAACCATACGGGCACTCTACAAGGCCTCTTGTGAAGGGGTGCAAATCGACCTTGTTGTGCGGGGAATATGCTGCCTGAAGCCGGGCATTCCCGGGGTGAGCGACAACATTCGGGTCATCAGCATCATCGGGCGTTTTCTTGAACATAGCAGAGCTTTCTACTTTCATAACGGAGGAAAAGAGGAGATCTATCTTGGAAGCGCTGATATGATGCCAAGAAATCTTGATGATCGGATTGAAACACTGTTTCCGGTCTTTGATAAAGCGTTGATCAAGGTTGTTCTCTCGGACATTGAACTGCTTTTGAAAGATAATGTCAAGGCATGGCAGATGAATGCGCTGGGCGTATACTCAAAAATAATTAATGACTCCCCGCCAGTAAACAGTCAGACTCTCTTTCTTGGGCGATCCGCCATAAAGAATTCGTAAAATATTCGCTCATGCATAGACTCTCAAACAGCGCGTTCTGTTTTGGAAATAACTTGATGTGGCTGCATAAACGAAAGCATCCTTCTCTTCAACGACTGCTTGATACCGCAAAGACAGTTACTCTTGATCACGCCTCAAAAATTCTTGTCCTCAGTGATCTGCACATGGGAAATGGCGGCAGACTTGATGAGTTTCGAAGAAACGCTGAACTGGTGAAAAGTATGCTCGAAGGCTATTATCGGCCTCAACACTATAGTCTCGTACTGAATGGCGATATTGAAGAGTTGCTGAAGTTTTCTCTGGCAAGCATTGAGTTGCAATGGAGTGATTTCTATGATCTGTTTAAAACATTTGAGCAGAACGGCTTTTTCTGGAAAACCTGTGGAAACCATGACGCACCGTTGCCTCTTGAAAAAAATTACAGGCTTGCATCATCACTGGCAGAATCAGTGAAATTCAAATTTGGAGAAGAGACTCTCCTCCTTTTTCACGGCCATCAGGCATCTGTCTTTATGTGGGAGACATTTCCTGTTATCAGCCGTGCCGCAATCTTTTTTCTCCGCTACATTGCCAAGCCTGCCGGTATCAAGAACTTTTCGGTTGCTCACAACAGTCGTCGACGCTTCGCCGTTGAAAAATCCATTTATGAGTTTTCAAATCGTGAAAAAATTGTCTCCATCATAGGCCATACCCATCGTCCCTTGTTTGAATCGCTTTCCAAAGTCGATTTTCTGAACTACAAGATTGAAGATCTTTGCCGGATGTACCCTGTGGCTGAAGCGGAACACCGTGCTGCAATCAAGAAGCAGATGGAGACAATCAAAATTGAACTTGCCGCCTGCTACAGGCAAGGAAAAAAGATTGGTCTGCGCAGTGGCATTTATCATAACCACACTATCCCAAGTCTCTTCAACTCTGGCTGCACTATTGGAAAACGTGGCATCACGGCCCTTGAAATCGAGGAGAATACGATCAGGCTTGTCGGCTGGTATAACGGCAAACAGAGCCCAAAATTCGAGAGTGACCGGGATAATCGGCCCATGGAGCTCAACTCAACCGGCTTTTACAGGATTGTTCTGAATGAGGACTCTCTGGATTATGTTTTTTCCCGTATTCATCTGTTGGCCTGAAGGTAAAAGCTTCTCTTTTTGATCGAATCAGTTGATTTATGCAGAACCATCATACTAACCGGAAAGTGGCTCCGATGGCTGCTGAAACTGCACCGGAGCTTCGGCAATTTTCCTGAAAAGCCTCATCTGGAACAAATGCGGCAGCCAGTTCAGCAACAACGTAGCAAGTGACTCCCACAGAGAAACCCAAGCTACAATGGTCAGCCCTTCGGCAAAAAACTTGTCAAGAAAGGATGGATTACCCTCTTCCAAAAACAGATGATTTACCCAGAGGGAGAGCCCGAGAATAACAATGCCAATCATGAGAAGAATTACTGAAGTTCTCAACATTTTGTTCATTGCTGCATGCTCTCGCTCTCGCTGATACATAAAAAATTTATGGACACTGGTGCGTACACGAAGCATAAACTCTTCGGAAGGAAAATGCTCAAACATAAACCTGACAACAAAGTCCGCACGACCAATTTCAGTCACACAATCAGTCAGATAATAGACCAGATCTTCATCAAGATCCTTTTTATGGTACGGCGCTATCTTGTCGAAGTTTTCATACAGATCCTCAACACGCCGTGCAGAGACATCAATAATAACGATACCATCGGCCGTATGTTCGTACCGATCCAATATTCTTTTTTTCACAAGTCTCTATTACCCGCTTCAGATTGCTTTCGAACATTAATCATACAAAAACAGGGAGATCATCGTTGCTGTAATGTATAATGAGTTTTAATATAGCTCACTGAGAGCCATGCAATTGCTGATTTCACATGATCGTAACAATTCCTCAACTCTATTTTGTTTTTGTTACTTGTCATTGTTCTTCAGAGAATAACTGAAAACGCAGGAAGAGCAATAAATATACGTCAACCTGCAAGCGTTAACGAAATAGTTAAACAAACAAATCGATGATGAGAAAAAACTTGTTCAGGGTAAAGTGGCAATTACCGCTCATGATTGCCATTATCTTGCTTTCAGCATGGAGCGATTCAGTTGGTGCCAGAAAAAAAAGAGATGCTTCTCTTCGGAAAATTGAGACGATAGTGGTGATTTATGCAGAAAACCGAAGTTTTGATAATCTGTATGGGCTGTATCCTGGGGCAAATGGCATTTTAAAAAATGCAAATGGAGAGCCAAGGGATGGTAACGATTTCAAACAAGTTGACCGGGATGGCATTACTCCTTTTGCAAAGCTTCCGCCTGTGTGGAATTTTCCGCCAACATCTGGCCATAATGCCGTAAGCTTTATCAATGAGTTGCCGAATAAGCCATTCCGAATCGATGCCCAACCTGGCGTTGTGCCTGGAGGTATATTGCCAGACAAAGCCACCCCGGATTTAGTGCACCGATTTTATAACAACCAGATGCAGATACATGATGGTACAAACAACATGTTTGCAGCATGGTCGGATGCTGGTGGTTTGTCAATGGGTTATTACGATGGCTCTGTTATGCAATTATGGAAATTAGCGAAAAAGTACACATTGGCAGATAATTTTTTTATGGGCGCTTTTGGAGGCTCATTTCTAAACCATTTCTGGCTGATCGCGGCATCTACTCCCACCTACCCGGGTGCACCAGACAACCTCAGGAGTCAAGTGGACAAAAATGGGGTCAAACTGACCCTTGCTGAAAACTCTCCTCTCAGTGCGACAACGGGCAAGGCTGTTTATGTTGCCGATCAAGCGCTGACTCATGATGGTTATGCGGTGAATACCGTGCAGCCACCCTATCAACCCAGTGGCATACCGCCAGCCCCAAATGGAAACACCCAACTTGCTGACTTGACCAAAAGCCCTCTCCCACCTCAAGAGTTCAAAACCATCGGCGATGCCTTGAGTGCAAAGAGTGTAAATTGGGTATGGTATGCTGGAGCATGGAATGAGGCATTGAACAATCGTAGCGTGATCTATGACAGTAAAAGCTCAAATTTTCAGCCGCACCACCAACCATTCAATTACTTTAAAAGATTTGACCCAACAACAACTGAAGGCTCTATTGAACGACAACTGCATCTGAAGGATTACTCAGATTTGCAGAAAGATATTGCAGCAGGTACGCTGCCCGCTGTTGTTTTTTACAAGCCCCAGGGTAATCTTAATCAGCATCCGGGCTATACGGATGTGATGTCAGGAGATGCCCATATTGCACAACTGATCCATGAGTTACAGAAAAGTCCCCAGTGGAAAAAAATGGCAATCATTGTAACTTATGATGAAAACGGAGGTTTTTGGGATCATGTTGCACCACCGAAAGCGGATCGATGGGGGCCTGGCACTCGTATTCCGGCCATTATCATATCTCCCTTTGTCAAAGCTCATTTTGTTGATCACACCTTGTACGATACAACATCTATCCTGAAATTTATAACAAAGCGGTTCGAGCTGGAGCCGTTACCAGGAGTTCGCCCACAAGTGGGTGATTTGACCAACGCATTTCAATAGAACAAAAAGGGCTTTCTTTTCAGAAAGCCCTTTTGCTTGATTTTCACCCTGTTGAGAGAGTATTGTGTTCACATCGCATGAAAATAATCTGGGTGACGTGGATATGAGATCATGAAATGCAGTTCCCTTTAACATTGTAAGCCGCTCGAACTTGCGCATCATCAAATGGCTGGCCATTTTTGCCGGAAATAAAATCACCGCCAACTTTTTTCAGAGTCCCGTCAAGGGCAGATAACTGATTCCCTGAACAGTTGAAGTTTCCTTTAACTTTATTGGGGGCCCCCTCAAGTGAAATCAACTGATTTCCTGAGCAATCAAAATGCCCCCTGACTTTTTCAGGTGCCCACTTGAGTGATGTCAGTTGATTACCATAACAGAGAAAAGCATTAACCTCTTCGGGAGCGCCCTTGAGTGAAGTCAACTGGTTTCCGGAACAGTCAAAAAAACCATGAACCTTTTTCTGGCTCCATAAAAGAGAGGTCAATTGATTGCCCGAGCAGTCAACGTTTCCAGAAACATCTCGAGGTCCACCATTCAGTGACTTCAACTGATTTCCTGAACAATCAAAATCACCTGTTATGCAACAAGGAGCACCATCGAGAGAGGTCAGTTGATTGTTTGAGCAATAAAAATCGCCATGAATTTTTTTGGGTACGCCTGCGAGGGTATCAAGCTGGTTATCTGAACAATCAAAATTCCCGCCGACAATATGGGGAGCGCCATCAAGTGTTGTCAATTTATTCCTTGAACAGATAAAATCTCCCTCAACAACATCAGGGGCTCCTGAAAGATCAGAATTACTCTTCTCCCCTTTGAGCGATGTCAACTGGTTTCCGGCACATGAAAAATCACCCATAATAAAAACAGGACTGCCATCCAGAGTGGTCAACCGATTATCTGAACAGTCGAAATCACCATGTACCTCTTCAGGTGCACCGTTAAGCGATTGCAAGAGGTTTCCTGAGCAATTAAAATTGCCTTTAATTTTTTTTGGTGCACCCTCCAGTGTTGTAAGTTGGTTTCCTGAACAATTGAAATCTTTTACTTTCTCGGGGCAGCCTGATAGTGAGGTTAATCCCTTGTTTGAACAATCGATATGCTCTTTTGCATCACAACTACCCATAACATCTGCAAACGTCACTTGTACTATTTTTTTCCCCATGATGAATATCTCCTTTTTTAAACGACAGTTATCAAACATTAAAAAAGATAGAAAACCCGACACAAAGGCATTGTTACAATTGTGTTAAATCGCTATAGGATATATTCCTCTAAGCTCTGCTTAGTGAAGTAATTCACCATAACGATAACAATAAAATATAGCTATCAAGATATCAAATCTATCCAACTCAAATAATAGCAGTTTCCTGTTTCGTACAGATCAAAAGCAATAAGTGAAGTTTTCATTCTCTCAACCAAAACGTTACACAGCCGTAATAATTATGCTTTTGATGAGTTGTATAATTCCCGAAAATAATATTGTTCTACGATTCTCAATAAACCATAAACATACCATAATGGCAATAAAACTTTTTGATGGCATTAACTCTGCACTCATCAATTCGAGCGTTGATGGCTTGGGTAATGTTGTGACCTTGTATTTTGATGCTCCACTTGATACAGTAAATATACCATCAGTCGCTCAGTTTGTTGTAAGCAACGGAGGCACGGTTCAAACAATCAGCAGTTTGCAAGTGGTCAATAATCAGGTTATTCTGCAACTTGCAGCAACTCTTGATCAGAGCAAGGCAATCAAGGTTTCCTATGCAGATGTCACTTCAGGTAACGATGTCAACGCTGTTCAGGATCACAATGGCAATGATGCGCCATCGGTTCAGGATATCGAAGTGGGTAACACACTTGGTTTGACACCCAGTAGAGCTGAATCTTTCGCTTTTGCCTCTACAATCTCTCTTGCTGGAGCTGAAATTTCAGCGTTTGATGTTGCGAGCGGGCGACTTTTCGTCACTTCAGCATCAGGCTTAGGCTTACAGGTTGTCAGCGTGGATGCTCAACTCAAAATGGCTCTTCTGGGGACTATCCCACTTGGGAGTAACGATTTGAACAGCGTCGCAGTCAAGAACGGCATTGTTGCTGTTGCAGTGGCTGCTGCGGACAAAACCCTGCCGGGGAGCGTCTATTTTTTCAATGCAGATGGTGATGTAACTTCCCCTTTGATGACATTGGGCAGCGTCACGGTTGGAGCTAATCCCGACATGTTGACCTTCAGCGCCGATGGCAAGACGGTTCTTGTTGCCAACGAAGGTGAAATGGCCAGCATGACCAGTAACCCCGAAGGCTCGGTCAGCATCATTGATCTCAGTAATGGTGTTGCCGCAGCAACGGTCAAGACGGCCTCATTTACAGCATTCAACGATAAATTTGCAGAATTGCGGGCAGAAGGTGTTCGCCTGTTCGATGGAATTACTGTTGCCAATGACCTTGAACCGGAATACATCAGTATCTCACCTGATGGGAAAACCGCCTTTGTAACCCTGCAGGAGAGTAACGCGATCGGTATTCTTGATATCGCAACCGCCACATTTACTGATGTTGTGCCCCTCGGCTTCAAGAGCTGGCTCGCTCTTCCATTAGACGGCAGTGACAAAGATAGCTATAAACCATCGACAACCCTTCCTGTATTCGGTCAGTACATGCCTGACGGAATCGGCTCTTTCACAGGCGCTGATGGCAAAACGTATTACATCATCGCAAATGAAGGAGATGATCGTAGTGATTTTATGTCGCCTGACGCTGTAAAACTCAAAGATATAGGGACATACGTTGATCAAACAAGCGGAAAAAACTTTTCATTAGACCCGGAGTTGATTGCAAAGTATGGCAATCTGCTGAGCACCTCAGCCATAGGTAACTTGAGAATCTCTCTTGCACCTGGCAACAACGGGGACATTGATGGCGACGGAGTTATCGAACAAATTCAATCCTATGGTGCGCGATCCTTCAGCATTCTCAATGCAGACGGTACCCTTGTTTTCGACAGCGGGTCTCACATTGAGCAGTTTGCAGCCTCGACCGGCACTTTCAATTCGGCAGATCCCTCGACCTCCGGGATCTTTGTAGACACGCGTTCCGACAACAAGGGGCCGGAACCTGAAGGTATTGCTATTGGGAAAATAGGAGGAAAAACCCTTGCATTTGTTGGTCTGGAGCGTGGATCAGGTGCAATTCTGGTCTATGATGTAACGGTTCCCCAGCATGTCAGTTTTGTTCAATCCCTGAGTCACCCTGATGATTCTAAAGCTCTCACCGGTGATGGGTTAGAGTCCGGGGCTGGCCCCGAAGGGCTTACCTTTGTTTCAAGTGTTGGTAGTCCCAGTGGCCAGAATCTGCTTTTTGTCGCTAACGAGTATTCAAAAAATATCAGCCTGTTCACGCTGACCAACGTGAACGATGCACCTGCGGTGGCAAATCCAGTCAGTGATATTTCGACAGCAGAAAATAAGGCATTCCGTTTGCTGGTGCCAGTGGGAACATTTCACGACCTGGATGCCGGTGACAAAATTACATGGAGTGCAACTCTGGCTGATGGCAGCCCACTGCCGTCATGGCTGAAATTCGATAGTGAACTTCAGGGTACGCTGAAATATTCCGATGTTGCCAGGGATGCCTACTTTGCTCTTTCTGATGCATGGCCAGCAACCGACTCAGCATCGGCTGGCACCGCCATTGGCTCTGGTGTCAAGACCGATGGTGGCAATATTGCTTGGCAGAGTGGCGATCCGGCCAGTGGCAAGATTACGACCATTGCTGAAACCCTGAGAGCCGATCTTGGCTTCGCAATAGGTGTGGTCAGCACTGTGCCGTTTTCTCATGCAACACCAGCCTCTTTTGTCAGCCATAATATCAACCGCAATAACTATCAGGATATTGCCCACGAAATTCTCTTTGATACACAGCCTGAGGTGGTGATTGGGGGCGGACTCGACAGCCTGTTTGCAAAGGCAGTCACCAATTCGGCAAAGGCCAGTACAGATATTAATCTCAATGGCTATAATGACGACTACGATGCGTTCAAGGCGGGTACCAGTGGCACACCCTATACGTTTGTTGAGCGAGCTACCGGCGTGGACGGAGGAACTCTCCTGGCTGCTGCCGCATCAGCAGTTGACATTACAGCAGGCGGAAAGCTTTTTGGACTGTTCGGCACTTCGGGCGGAAATTTTGAATACTACAATGTCGCGGACACTCCCGGAACACCTACCATTACCCGAAGCACAACCGATTCGACACCAGGAGTAGATGAGGACCCAACATTGTCAGAAATGACCTTCACCACTCTGTCGGTACTGAACAAGGATCCTCAGGGTTTCTTTGTGATGTTTGAGCAGGGTGATATTGACTGGAGCAACCATGCCAATGGCTACGAAAATATGGTTGGCGGGGTTTATGACCTCGAACAGGCAGTCACCACAGCAGAGACTGTGCTGGACGCAGGCAAGAACGGAATGGATTGGTCAAATACACTGATGATCGTCACCAGCGATCACTCGAACAGCTATCTGCGCCTTCAGGAAGAGCCGGGTAAAGGTAATTTGCCTCTTGAGGTTGTGGGTGCAAGCAAATCCACCTATCCCAACGGTGAGGTAACCTACGGCACAACTGGCCACACAAATGAACTGGTGACGCTTCAGGCAAGAGGCGCCGGCGCTCAACTGTTCAGCCAGTATGCCGGGCTCTGGTACCCCGGTACGAATATTGTCGACGACACACAGATTTATCAGGTGATGACCTCGGCGGCAAAGGATCTTGGTGTCAAGCACATCATCCTCTTTATCGGCGATGGCATGAACATCGAACATGAGATAGCCGCCAGCCAGTATCTGTACGGCAAGGATTTCGGGTTGACCTGGCAGGACTGGGGGCAGTTGAACAATGGATGGGCCGGCTATTCAAGCACCTGGGATGTTACCGCCTACAATGCCTATGCAAAAGCTGCGGGGGTGGCCAATTATAGTGCAACCACCTTCGACCCCACAATCGGTTACGATCCATCGAAGGGCGGCCAGACTCCGCTGACGGTTGGTGTAATGTTAAGTGGCACACCGGCCCAGTCCAATGTAGGTTCGATCGATGTAAAAATAACAGCTATGGACAAAAGCAGCGCCACGGCCAGCGATACGTTTACTCTGACTGTTGATGATACCACTCCACCTGCAGTCGTGACATTCAGCCCGGGAGATGGTGCAACAGGAGTCGCCATCGGCAGTAATATTGAGCTCATGTTCAGCGAAGTGATTCAGAAAGGTACCGGCACCATAGAGATCCACAGCGGTTCACCAGGCGGCACCGTTGTGGAGAGCTACAATGCGGCAACAAGCACCAACCTGACAATTTCTGGCTCAACATTGATCATCAACCCAACAGCCAACCTGAATTACCAAATGCAATACTTTGTCACATTCGATGAAGGTTCAATCCATGACAGTGCAGGCAATCACTACGCCGGAAGCTCTGCTTATGACTTTACTACTGGAGTTGACCCCTATGCCGGAAGCAATAGCGCTATAAGTACCGAAACGGCGCTGGCAGGAGTTGGAACACTTGGACTCCTTGCCTGGCTGTTTATTTAGCTGTTCAGCAGCATTCATCTGCCATTTGTTCACAGGCTTGTTGCACTACTGTAACAATTCCTCAACAGAATGAATGGTACCTTGTGTTGCAGATAGAGATGTTATGCAATCTGAATAATGAAATGAAACTGAAAGTCACAAAAATAAACCAAATAGTTGTTATGAAAAAAGTTGCAATGATAGTCGGTCTGGCCGCTGCCCTCGGGTTCAACCATGCCGAGGCGGCAGACTGGAACTGGAAGGGAGATATTCGCTACCGTTATCAATCCGATCTTACAGAGTTTCCGACTGTAACTGGTGAGCACAGCCGCGACCGGCACCGTTCACGAGTCCGTCTCGGTGTCAATCCATGGGTCAATGAAGAGCTTTCAGGCGGCATACAGCTCTCAACTGGCAGCGCAAGTGAGACAACCTCCCGCAATCAGACTCTTAGCGGCCTGTTTCTTGCCAATCCAGTCTACCTGAATGAATACTTTGTTGATTACCATCCTGTGGCTTATGGCCTTGATGGTCAGATAAACTTTCTGTTGGGTAAAAGAGGGGTAGCAAGCACACTTATCGTGATTAACGATCTCGTATGGGACAGCGATCTTACGTTTGAGGGTGTAACCATACAGTACGGCAAGGATGCTGATGGCAAGGAAAAAGAGGGTCTTAGCGCTGTGGCAGGTTACTACTCACTCCAGGAGTTTAACGGGGTTCAGACCGTCTTGACAACTCCTCCTGCAGGGCAGGAAAAGAATGCCATTCTGTTGGTCGGGCAAGCTGCTTATACCGGCGAGCTCAGCAATCTCAACTACAAGATTGGCGCGGGCTACTATGATTATGCAAATTTTGCTTATCAGATCGTCGCTCCAAATAGCCCTGCACCCAACTACACCGGAAAAGACTTCAATATCGTTGAGCTATTCGGCACCCTCGATGGTCAGATAACGGAGCTATTACCATGGAAGCTATCCGTCCAATATGCCTTCAATATGGCTCAAAAAGATGCAACGAATAGCACTATTGATGATGCCAAAAGAAGTAGCTATCTTCTTGAGGCCAAAATTGGTGATGCCAAGCAGGTGGGACAATGGTCACTTAATGCTGACTATATCAGAATCGAACGCGATGCGCTGACAATTCTTACCGACTCAGACAGGAATATGGGAGCTGCCACCAACCTCGCAGGCTTTAAGGTTGGCGGGAACTATCACCTGGCTCAGAACTTGACACTCGGTTTGACCTGGTTCCAATTCAAAACTATTGATGACAAGAGCACCGTTACCGATGAATCAGCGCCCACAAGACGTATAATAATGGCTGATGCTGTGGTCAAGTTCTAAAATTTTGCGTATCGTTCTCTCTTTGTGTTGTGTGGCTGGTTTGCAAGGTTGTTCCTGTATCTGGAGGAGCACCTTGTCAAGCCGGTTTATCATCAACAACCGATGATTTATCTATCAAATTCATTAACCCAATTATGTCAATCAACATGAACTTATTCAAAAAAATACTTTTAGGCGCCACAGTTTTCAGCGTTATGTCTTCTGGAACGGCCGGTGCCGCAGGTAAAATAGTTATTGACGGTTCAACGACCGTTGGGCCTGTCGCCAAAGCATTTGCAGACCACTTTACCAAAACCACTGGCGTACAGGTCTCGGTAAGCGAATCAGGGTCTGGCAACGGAGCAAAAAGCCTGATCAACAAAACCTGTGATATTGCTACCATGTCACGTGCGATGAAAGACAAGGAAGAGGCCTCTGCAAAAAGCAAGGGTGTCAATCCTGTTGAACACCTTGTCTGCCTTGATGGACTCTCTATGGTTGTTCACCCAAGTAACCGCATCAACGCACTCTCCAAAGCACAGATCAGGGGTATTTACATGGGAAAATACACCAACTGGAACCAGCTTGGGGGATCAAATACGGCGATTGTGGTTATTCAGCGGGAATCGAACAGCGGCACTGCCGACTCCTTTAAAGAGTTGGTCATGGGCAAGGATAACCCCATTTCCAAACGGGCTGAAACACAGGCAAGCAATGGAGCCATAAAGAGTCGCGTGGCAACGACACCGTCTGCAATCAGCTATATCGGTATGGGTTTTGTTGACGGCTCAGTCAAGTCACTCCTGGTTGACGGTGTTGAGGCAGACGTGAAGACGGTCAAAAATGGCACCTACCCGCTCCACCGCCCACTCTTTATGTATACCAACGGTCAACCAACCGGCGCTATCAAGCAGTTCATCGACCTGCCAAAAACGGCTGAAGGAAAACGCATTATAAGCGAGACCGGATTTGTCAACAATCACTGATTGTCGGCCGCATAGCCATTAGCCTTACAACTTTACATACAAAGCTGAAAAAGCCGTCTTGACACAAGGCGGCTTTTTGGCGTTAGACTAACAAAGGCCATTATCCATGGTCTACTCTCCATTGTTTTTCCTACTTTGCATTGAGAGCATCTTTAACCTCAACTGACAATGGAATGAGAGACAATCTCCTGAAACGGTTTGTTATGGCAACTGCAATTGTGCTGATGCTTCTCAGTACCTCTTCGTGCCGTCAGAATAGTGATGAGTTGCGGAGTGACCGGGTTGTTACGGCTATTTCAGCCGATTTCGACTCTCTCAATCCCCTGCTTATCCAGTTCTCCATGTCGCGCGAAGTGTGCAAGTTGCTCTATCCGTCGCTGGTAAAAGCAACATACAACGAAAAAAAAGGCGGAATCACCTTTTTTCCCAATGCCGCAAAAAGCTGGGATTTTGCTGATGATGGAAAAACAGTGACCTTCCACTTGCAAAACAACGCTCTCTGGGAAGATGGGAAAAAGGTAACCTCTTCCGATTTCAAGTTCTCCTACAGCTTGTACAAAAACCCGAAGATTGCCAGTTCACGCCAGCACTATCTCAATGACCTTCTGCTGCTTCAGGATGGAACGGCTGATATAGAGCGGGCAGTCCAAACACCTGACGACTCAACGCTGGTGCTCCATTTTAACAAACCAATGGCCGCGGAGATTGTGCTTGACCATTTCAACGATCTGATGCCGGTTGCTGAGCATGTTTTCAAAGCATTTTCTCCTGATGAAATCCGTTCCAGGGCAGGTGAAATACCAGTTGTCAGCGCAGGGCCCTATACCATCAAAAAGTGGGTCCGCCAGCAAAGTCTGGAGCTGGTATCAAACCCCTCTTCAACTCTGCCACACCCGGCCATTGTTCATAACCTCTCATTTCTGGTTATACCTGAATATACCACCCGACTTGCCATGCTGAAATCAGGTCAGATTGATGCCATGCTCTCAGCGGGCGGAATCAACCCCAAGGATCTCAAAGAGCTTGCCCGTAGCGCTCCATCAGTGGTGATCAAACCGGTCAAAAACCGCTATTTCGACAGTATCGTCTGGCTGAATATTGACGGCGCGGCCTACCGCAGCAGCCATCAGATAAAGCCGCATAGCCTGTTTGGCGACAAGGTTATACGACGCGCCCTTACCCTTGCCATAGACCGGCAATCCATTATTGACGGTTTCATGGGGCCGGAGCACGCCACCATTGTCAACACCTCTCTCTCGCCCGCCTACCGGGAGCTGGCCGACACTTCACTTGACCCTTATGACTTCGACCCAAAAAAAGCATCGGCGCTGCTGCGTGAAGCTGGATGGTACCCTGGGCCTGATGGTATTCTGCAAAAGAACGGAAAAAAATTCTCATTTGAACTGGCCGCTCCGGTCGGCAACCCCCGGCGCAACTATGCGGCAACCATTATTCAGCAGAACCTGCGGGAGATTGGTATTGACTGTCGTCTGAAGTTTGATGAGGGGCTGGTGTTCAATAAAAACCAGAATGAGTTCCGCTACGATGCCGCACTGTCGGGGATGGCCGCTGAAACCCTCCCCTTCCAGCTTATTATCTGGGGCTCCAATTTCGCCGAGCGCCCATTCAACTCAGCAGCATTTCAGCATCAAGAGCTGGACACGATTATTGCAGGGCTCAGCAACCCTCATTCAAGTGAGCGCTCTGTGGCGCTCTGGAAACAATTCCAGAAAATAGTGCATGACGAACAGCCGAGAACCTTCCTCTATTACTATGATGAACTTGAGGGATTCAGCAGTCGCATTCAGAATGCTGATGTCAACATGATTTCTACGCTCTACAATGTCTATGACTGGGGCCTCAAATGATGTTTTTGCGGGGTTTGCCGCCTGCATCGTTTTTACTATATTCAGCCACCTGTTTTCACAGCAGTTAAAGAACATACTCCTCCATCATCGACTATACTTTTATGCCTCGTTACACACCTGAGCAACTTGAACGCAGAAACGCATCAGTCTGGACAAAAGTGCAGGGAATCCTCGCCCCCATACAGTTCGTCATGTTTCTTGCCGGTCTGACGGTCACCTGGCTCTACCAGTCCCATAACGGGATTGATAACTTCGCCTGGATCACCTTTTTTGTCACCCTGAAAACCCTCATGCTTGTCCTGATTTTTGTGACCGGCGGCTTTTTTGAACAGGAGGTCTTCGGCCAGTTTGCCTTTGCTCCCGAATTTTTCTGGGAAGATTTTGGCAGCGCTATCGCCATGGTGGTGCATCTCTCCTACTTTATCCTCTTCTTTATGGGGCTTGATGAGGCCACGCTGATATGGACTGCTCTGCTTGCCTATTTGAGCTACCTCGTTAATGCGGCTCAATTTGTCATCCGCCTGCTTCTTGAAAAGCATAATGAGAAAAAGCTCAAGCAAGGCCAGTCTGTATGATCATCTTTTTGTAGAGTAACAGAGTTATGAAAGCAAAAGCAATTGTATTCACCGGTGTCCGGCAGATTGAACTCTGTGATGTCACCCTGAAACCACTCTCTTCGACCGATGTGCTGGTTGAAATCTTCTGGTCGTCTATCAGCACTGGCACGGAAAAGATGGCATGGAACGGCCTGATTCCTTCATGGCCTTTTATCTTTCCCTTTATTCCAGGCTATGAATCTGTCGGGAAAATCATTCAGGTGGGAGAACATGTCAACGAGAGCCTTATCGGCAAGTTCGCCTACGTCGCCGGTTCATTCGGTTATGAGGGAGTTAACGCCGCTTTTGGTGGCGCTTCGGAGTTTATCGTCTGCCCGGTCGAGAGCATTACCGTACTCGACAACATCGACCATCCAGAGTCGGGCATTGCCCTGCCCCTTGGCGCAACGGCCCTGCATATTGTTGATCTGGCAGAGGTTGAGGGTAAAAAAGTGCTGGTACTCGGCCAGGGTGCTGTAGGTATTCTTGCCGCTGAACTGGCGACGCTTATGGGCGCAAAACTGGTTGCGGCAACCGAACCCAACAAGAACAGGCTGAGCCTCTCAACTGCTGACCTGAAGGTCGACCCTGAAACAGAAGATGTTTCGGCAGCACTTGCAGGCCATGAGTTCGACGTTTTGATTGACAGCACCGGCATCATGAGCGCCATTGATACCGGTCTGCGCTTTCTGAAATTCCACGGGAAGGTGATTTTCGGTGGCTATTACCAGCGAATCAATATCGATTATTCCCAGGCCTTTCAGAAAGAGCTCTCTTTTATGGCGGCAAAGCAGTGGGCCAAAGGTGATCTGGAACGGGTCAGAGAGCTTATCGCCCGCCACAAACTCAATGCCGAGAGGATTTTTACCCACCAGCACCCGATTGGAGAAGATATTATCGATGCCTACCAGAAAGCATTCACCGATCCCGACTGCCTGAAAATGATCCTGCTGTGGAAAACCGGCACAGAGCAGGAGGGAACGCACTCTCCTGTCATTGCACAACCATAAGCGACGATGGCAGCAAGAACCATAGCTATATATGGCAAGGGTGGTATCGGCAAGAGCTTTACGACCACCAACCTGAGCGCCACCTTTGCCATGATGAACAAACGGGTGCTGCAACTCGGCTGCGACCCGAAGCACGACTCCACCACCTCGCTCTTCGGAGGCATTTCACTGCCGACGGTGACCGATGTTTTTGCAGAAAAAAATGCAATGAACCAGCAGGTCGCCATCGGCGATATTGTCTTCCGCAGAGATATAGCCGATTTTCCCCAGCCGATTTACGGCATTGAGCTTGGCGGGCCACAGGTTGGCCGGGGGTGCGGCGGCAGGGGCATCATCTCAGGATTCGATGTGCTTGAAAAGCTCGGTATCTTCAAATGGGAGCTTGATGTTATCCTCATGGACTTTCTTGGCGACGTTGTCTGCGGCGGATTCGCCACACCACTTGCCCGCTCGCTCAGCGAGGAGGTCATTCTCGTCACCAACAACGACCGGCAGTCCATCTTTACCGCCAACAATATATGCCAGGCCAACAACTATTTCAGAACCATCGGTGGAGAGTCGCGCCTGCTTGGTCTGATCATCAACCGCGATGACGGGAGCGGGATTGCCGAAAAATACGCCGAAGCTGCAGGTATCACCGTACTGATGAAGGTGCCCTACAATGCTGATGCCCGCGACAAGGATGACAGCTTTGACTTTGCCGTCCGGCTGCCTGAAATGCGGGAAAAATTTCAGAGACTTGCCACTGATATTCTTGAAAACCGTATCACCCCCTGCGAGGCTGTCGGCCTCGACTTTATGGGCTTTGTACGACTTTTCGGTGCCGTCAGCAGTGATGCCCCGCTGGCAGCAACGGCTCATGAGCTGTTCGGACGGTCAAACCCTCTTCCCATTGCTGAGAAAAATTTCGCTCTCGATAGTGACAATCTGAAAATGCTGCATTGTATCGCAAAGCTTGGAGCTGAAAAGCAGGAGGTTTACCGGATGGTGGAGCAGGAGAAGATAGGTATCAGCGAAGTTGCTGAACTGACGCATCGTGAAGAGTCAGCCGTCCGGGAACTGCTTGCGAGCGCACGGAAAGAGCTGGCGAGGCTTTTCTTTGAGATGTGACGATTTATTTCGGTGCGCCGGGAGACCGGCAAGAGGTCAAGAGGTGAAAGTCCCTTACTGAACTTGCTATATTTTCGTGGACAGGGTAAGAAGTCATATCTTCAATCAAAAGGAGCTATGAAAAATGACAGAGAAAGGCAATGATGGTCGCAGGAAGTACAGCAAAGAGTTCAAGGTTGATGC
>Ga0194060_10000006_pt1 | contig 142442 bp, 134 predicted proteins | sample SepL225m_MetaG_FD_163427 | JGI IMG/M metagenome (GOLD analysis project Ga0194060, IMG submission 163427) | Anoxic zone freshwater microbial communities from boreal shield lake in IISD Experimental Lakes Area, Ontario, Canada - Sep2016-L222-5m | ecosystem: Environmental > Aquatic > Freshwater... | reverse complement strand
TATAAAAAAGGCCGAGATTACTTCTCGGCCTGTTCAGTGTGATTTTTCGTTCGGATGTGCGAACGATAGCTGTTCGCAAGACTAGATGCTTCAGCGACGGAACTCACGATCTTTAGATCGATGTTTCGCGCTTCTCTTGCGGCGCTGATGAATAGACTCATCACCTTCACTTTCGTGCAGATAACGATGAGCTTGATACCGCCAGCCGTACGGAACTCGTTGAAGGCAATGATGAGTCTCGTGTGGGCTTCAGGTGTCAGCTGCTCAACTTCCAGGGCTCCGATCGTCCAGATGGCGTTCGGAGCGAACCTGCGACGCGCAGCATCGAGCATCCGGTTGACGTCGAGTGCGCTGCCAGCGGATCCGAGTGAGGTGAGGACCTCGCCCTTGAGAATGTCATCGAGCTGATGCGTCGAGATATTCCGTTGACTCACTACACGCTGTTTTCGTTCGTCCACGTTTCACCGTTTTGCGAGTTATCAACCTCGCGGAAAGCTTGCGCCGATGTATCGAACGTTTCGATACGAGGACCGTCTGCAGCAATGGATGAGGCATTCAGCAACTCAGCCATAAGCCGGATGTTGTGGCGTTTTGCCACGAACAACACACGCTTCCCTCCAAACGCCACGAAGTCTTTCATGAGCTCCACGAAAGGACGCTCGAAATCAGCGTCAAACTTTGCGAGCTCGGTGGCGTTAACGATCAGGTCAGAGCCTTTGATGATCACCGGTCCCAGAAAAAGGGAATTGCGGAGCTTCATCGCGAGCGTCGCGTGAGCGTGACCAGCGAGATGAGTGACGATGACTCCGCATTCGTGGTGAGCGATTTCGATTGAGCAAGGTGGGATTGAACCCGGCCGTGAGGAAACCAAAGAACACCTGTGACTTTCCGATAGGGTTGAGAATGTGCCGAATGATTATAGACTCCACATGTCTAAAGTCAATGTGTATGATAGAATGTTTTCATTCTATGAAACGCGCTATTTCTATCATCTTGTTGGTTGCTATTTTTGTGGGAATGGGGGACTTTGGAAGGTTGAATATAGCGCAAGCAAAAGGGAGTGGAGATGCAGCAAACTTGTATCTTGATGGAGCTCCTAGTGGACTTGAAGCAGTCGTCGCAAAGCAGACTTCGCACTTGTATCGAGTCGAATTAACCGTTGGCCAGTATGGAATTGCGGCAGACGCGGATAGTCCAACTTTTACTATTCCGACAGGATTTACGGCTCCACATGCAAATGGCGGGGCGACGGTTCCAACAAACTCGAGTGAAGTCAATGTAGATGGCGAATGGTTTGTTGAAGCCTCAGGAGGTACATGTGCGGTTGCTATGGGCACATCCGGTGCTTCTGGTCAGGTGATTACGGTTGATGTAACAGGGAACTGCCCATTATCTGGTGCCCAAGAAGGTACGGGAATAATTAATTTTTATTACAAAGGCATTTCTTCTACAGTAGCGGGGCCAACAGAGTTGGCAATTTTTACAGATAGCGTAGCCGGAGGTAGCGCGGCCGTGTCTATTCAGTATCCCGTTCATATCACTATGTATGGTGAAGGAGCAGCGACAGTTTCAGACCAAAATGAATCAGCTGGCGCAAGTGTTACTGCTGAAAAAGAGACGCTAGACAAGATGACGATTGTGTTGACCGTTGGGCCGAATGGAATCGCGAGTGATGCAGATAGCCCAATATTTTCAGCATTGGTAGATGGAAACTTGAATATTTTTTCTCATCCAGTCGCAAGTACGGGTTTAGTCGTGGCGGATGGTGATTATTTTATCACAGCTTCAGGAGGAACTTGTGCTGTAGATATGGGTGCTACATCAGGTTATTTTGGAGGCGACGGACGCTCGATTGCGGCAGATGTGGTGGGTAATTGTGTAGCAGGAAACACGATTTCACTTACCTATATTGCTCTTTCTCATTTTGGATCAGCGAGCCCATCTGAAATCAGGATTCAAACTGATGATTATGCAGGTGGTGGGCCTCTTTACTATATTCAGTCGCCTCCGGTTGTTTACTACGTCGATACAATTCCGCCCGCTGTTTCTACGGTGGTAGTGCAGGATATGGACCAGAGCGGCACAATTAATGGTGGAGATAATATCGTGGTTACTTTTAACGATCAGATGTTGACTGAATGGTGGATGTATTTGAATGACTGGGTCGATGCGTATTTAGGAATTAATAATGGTCATACGTTTGATGTTGCTGGTGCTGGTGGAGCGGTCACGTGGAACCACAGCCCTCCAGAAGGAAATTATATGATCAGACAGTTGACGGTCACGCTTGGCGCAGGTTCAACCATTGCGCCTGGTGATACGATCGATCCTCCGCCAACAGCGTATGATGCTTCGATGAACGGTGATGCGACTCCAGCTCCTCTTCCGATTCTTTTACCACAAGTTGTTTCTGCGCGATCAAATGGCACGGATGGGCTTCAGCTGCTTAGGACTACTCTTGCTCAGCCAGTTTATAGCGTTGATTATGATCTAAATCCGTCTTTTACGAATGTATCGTATGCATGGAAGCAGCCAAAAGCTTTTACAATCGCGAATGGAGATCCGTGCATCGCGCTTTATGCCTGTGCGTGGATTATTCTCGAGCTTCAAACGGATGGAACGCCTCCATTGAATGATAAGCAGGAATGGCAGCCTACAATTTCCTCTGGGGACTTCATCTGGAATGGTCCAGCGAACAGTTCTGTATACGGTTTTTATCGTTCAGATGAGGATTCAAATGATGTATACGAGACGCTTTTCGTTTCCGTTGCTTGTTCATCGGCTTGTTCTTTTGCGACGAGCACTGAATATTCGATGACTATCGTAAACAACCCAATCAAGAACCCACAAGCTCCTCCTGGGTATACTCCCGGTTCGTATATGGATTTAACTCACACATTTTCGATTTTAGATAACAGTGCTACTCATCAAAACGATGCATCGCTTGTTTCGAAGGTTGTTGTTGGACTTGGATTGACGGTTACAGCCAATGTTGAGCCAACTCTTTCGTTTTCCGTATCCGGTTTTACCACCCCAGCTAGTTTCTACTCGGATTCGGTGAGCATTGATAACTCTCTCGCTTCTGACACTTGCTCACTTGGCGTTTTGTCTCCAGCGACACCGAAGGTTTGTGCTTGGTACTTAAATATTGCGACTAACGCTTCAAACGGTTATTCCATTTACGTGGTTCAAGATCAGGATATGTCGTTTAATGGGAACTCGATAAAGCAGTTTAAGGACAGCGTACGCGTCGATGATTCCGCTGCGACCGCCTGGACTGTTCCGGATTCTGGTCAATTAGGCCATCTTGGATATTCAAGTAATGACACCGATATTTTTCCTCCAACCGGAGGAACGACGGCCGTCTGGGCTGGAATTCCTACGGTTGCTGGTGCGAATGAAGCACCTGTGACGACGGGTTTGGTTGCGAGCAACTCTCTTCCGGAAAGTCATCAGTATACCTACGCTATTAAAGTAGAATCAGCTGCCACGCTCCCACAAGGTGCTAACTATTCTCACCACGAGTACTTCATGGTTGTAGGCAACTTCTAACTGGTCCAAAACTCTTTCGGTGAATTTCACATGCACCAAGCTTGTCTAAAGCAGCTTGGTGCATTTTGGTTCCGTATCCTTTGTGAATGCCAAATCCGTATCCTGGATGTATTTGATCCAGAAGTTTCATCTCGCGATCGCGTGTCACTTTTGCAAGGATAGAAGCGGCGGCAATAGATTTCACATAACGATCGCCTTTAACGAAACGACGACAGGGGATGCTGATTCCCGGAATCATAAATCCATCTGCAAGAATAATTTCTGGTTGAATGGATAGCTGTTCGATCGCTCTGCGCATAGCAAGAAACGCGGCTTGTCGGATATTGAGCGTATCTATTTCTTCAACGTTGGCTGAGGCAATAGCCCATGCCATAGCGCGTTCTTTAATCTTTTCGAAGAGTGACTCGCGTTGTTTTTCGTTGAGCGTTTTTGAGTCGCGGATCAGCCCAAGGCGTGAATTGAGATGGAGAATCACGGCTGCTGCATGAACTGGCCCTGCGAGGCAGCCGCATCCTACTTCGTCTACGCCTGCAAAAAGCGTATACCCTTCGGCGAGTAGTGCGCGCTCTTGTTTAAACGTTGGGAAGACGACCATGAGAGCAGAGTAGCGGAAAATCGTGATATTCTGTAGGATGGCGATTCACTAAGGAGGTCTCTGTGAGTTTGAATGATGACTACGATCCCGAGGAACGTCCCACCAGGGATCTCAAGCCGCTTCGTGAGAAGCCCCTTCGTCTCGTCCTGGTGACCCCACGCACCCCCGCGGCCAAGCATGACTTGGACGCGCTCGACCAGGCGTTTACCGACGCCTTGGACGATCCGCCGAAGCCTACCGCCGCCTGATCCACCCGCCTACTGGCAAAGGTGGATTTTTTATGCCAAGCTTTCCCCATGCGTATCATTGGCTTGGATTATGGCACCGCCCGTATCGGCGTTGCATTGGGAGACGATATCACTCGCGTAGCTACGCCTTGGAGTGTGATCGCGAATGAATCCTTTGAGGATGTGCTTTTGCGCATCCACGAACTCATGTCTCGCGAAGGCGCTGAGTTGATTGTTGTTGGTGTGCCACGGCCTTTGGCGGATCAATCTCGTGAAACAGCTCAAGCAAAACAAATTCGTGACTTTATCAGTCGTCTGAAAATGGATGGATTTGATGTCGTGGAAGCGGATGAAACGCTGACGAGCAAAGTGGCAGCCGATCAAGTGAAGCAGATGGGTGGACGTGGCAAGCGCGATGATCTTGCGGCGGCAGCGATTCTCCAGAACCATCTGGATGCCTTACCTTCGTGACACGGTGTATGTGCTGAGGTCAGAACCGTATCGTGAACACGATTCGTGGATTTCAATGTATGGGCGTGAGTATGGAAAGCTGGAAGCGGTAGCTCGCGGCGTACGAAAATGGCAAGCGAAACAACATGGACATTTAGAACCGCTTACAAAAGCAGATGTGATGATTGCGGTTGGGGCGAGCGTAGATAAGCTTGCGGTGGCTCATGCGGTTTGCGCTCAGACGGATTTGCGAAAGCAGCTTGGAGCAATGGCCATGATTGGGTCATTTGCGAATTTGTTGAATTCATTAACGAGACCAGGGGTTTCTGATCCTGGTATTTTTGATTTGTTAGAAGAGCTTATGCAGGCGTGGCGTTCTTGTCAGCGAGAGCCAAGTCCAGAACGCACTCGATTATTATATGCAGCCGCGGCTTCTAAATTGCTTGAAGCGTTAGGATATGGCTCTGAGCATGAATCGGCGCATTTGAGCGATGAAGCCCATAAATTATTACTTATGCTTCCTCAGGTTCCTCTTGCGTTTACGCTTTCGGTGACGGCAATGCCATCTGTGTTCAGCGAGGTAAGTGGCATGGTTGAACAGGCTTTAGAGGGGACGCATCTTCGAACGAGGCCTCATGGCCCACAGACTATTAATGCGTTTTTGACGTAATTGTTTAGGTGTGGTGATCTGTCACCGTTCTTTCCTTCCTCTTGGACTCAATTCCCTAAACCAGAGGTTATACAGAATGCACAGATGTGCGAGTCCGCAGAAGCGTCCGCCACAGGCGGTCGGTTCAAGGATGCAGACACTGGTCTCTTCGAACGTGGTCGACATCACCCGCTACCGGCACAAGGTCCGGAAGCCCGTGGCGCGCATCGAGAAGCAGACGGATGTCCAGGAGATCGCTCCGAAGATCGGCGTGAAGCGCCGCCACAAGCCCGTCGGTCCGACGCGTCTCGTTCTGAAGGCCAAGCTTCGCCAGTCCATGGCGGCGCTCTCCGGAGCGTTCAAGCTGCGTGTGCTGAATCAGTTCGTGCGCTGCGTGATCGGCAAGGATGGTCTCGAGGAGCATCTCATCGAGTCGGTCAAGCGCCGTCTGCGCGCGACCAGCCGTCAGAAGGCGGAGATGACGTTCGATCGCGCCTGGAACGAGCAGCTGAATCTGCTTGTCGTGCAGGCTCGAGCCTACATCGAGACGGCAGAACGCACGGGTGACACGACTGGTCGAGGATACGTGATCCTTCACGGGATCGGGTTCCGCGGACGGCCGGTGTTCATCACTTTGCACGATCTGCACAACGTGGTGGTCGGTATCTACTCGGGCAAGCAGTGGAACCACAAGCGTTCCCATCGCGCCGAGCGAGTCGAGTCCCACTATCAGGCACGCGCCTTCCGCAAGCAGAAGGCAGGCCTCTCTCCGCGCTAGACGCGGATTTTTTCTTGCCTAAATGCTCCCATTTTCGTATGCTCCTGTGCATCTATGGACGCATTCATCAAAACATTTGACGAGTTAGTTGGTCAGACCGTCACGGTTAAAGGCTGGGCCTATAATGTCGTAAACAAAAAGACGCTCGTTTTTTTGTGGCTTCGCGACGGAAGTGGATTTACTCAAGCCGTCGTCGCACAAGACAAAGTAGATGAAGCAAGTTGGATTGCTTCGAGCGAGGCGACGATCGAATCATCCGTGATAGTGACGGGCGTTGTTACAAAGCATCCTAAACAGGAAGGAGTTTTTGAATTACAGGCAACGCAAGTTCAGCTTGTCCAGAAGTCTGAAGAATTTCCGATTGGAAAAAAGGAACATGGTCCAGACTTTTTGTTAGACATGCGTCATTTGTGGCTGCGCGTTCCAACACAATGGGCCATTCAAAAAGTGCGCGACACGGTGATTCACGCAACCTACGATTGGATGCGAGATCATGGCTATGCAAAAATCGATTCTCCGATTTTTACGCCAAGCGCATGTGAAGGCACGACAGAGTTATTTGAAATTGATTATTTTGGTGAACGCAAAGCGTATCTTTCACAGTCAGGTCAGTTGTACCTCGAGGCCGCGATTGGTTCAGTGGGTCGTTGTTTTGACTTTGGTCCAGTATTTCGCGCAGAAAAGTCCAAGACCCGACGCCATCTCACCGAGTTTTGGATGATGGATGCGGAAGCTGCCTTTGTGGAGCATGAAGGAAATTTGCAGGTTCAAGAATCTCTTGTGTGTTTTATCGTGCAGCAAGTACTTGAAAAGTGTCAGCCTGAATTGAAAATTCTCGAACGCAATCAAGAACCTCTCAAGAAGGTACAAACGCCATTTATCCGTATGACGCATGCAGAGGCGATCAAAGAACTGCGTGAGATGGGTTCTGATATCGGCGATATGGATGACTTGGGAGCTGACGACGAAACAAAGCTCACCATGAAATATGAAAAGCCGATTTTCGTGGAAAAATATCCTGCGGCCGTAAAAGCGTTTTACATGAAGCGTGATCCGGCTGATCCGACACGCGTGCTGAATGCGGACTTGTTGGCTCCAGAAGGCTATGGAGAAATTATTGGTGGCTCTCAGCGCGAAGATAATTACGAAGAGCTCTTGAAGCGTATTCGCGAGCACCATCTCCCAGAAGAGGCTTTTGGTTGGTATTTGGATTTGCGAAAGTACGGTTCTGTACCTCATTCAGGCTTCGGATATGGTTTGGAGCGTATTGTGACTTGGATCTGCGGTATTCATCATGTCCGTGAAACGATCCCATTTCCACGCCTCCTCAATCGTTTGGAGCCGTAGTACCCTAGTTTCATGTCTAAACATCGACGTTCCGCAACCAGTTGGCTTGGGCCGATTTTGATTGCGTTGATTGTAGCCGCAGTCGCTTGGACTGTTTCTGAACGAGTACCTGCATCTACCCCAGTTGCTACTTTACCAACCAAAACAACACCAGAAGTGGCATCAGCCGCTACGGCAACTCATGCGATTATCGCATTGGGAATTCCTGCATTAAGTGCAGATCGTGATCAAAAACTTTTGGTTGATTTGGATTCGGGATCTTCTACAAAAATCGAAGTTACAAAAAGTTGGCGAACAACAGAATTGTTAGATTCGGGGATTACATTAATCCCATTTTCTGATGGCTATAAAGTGTCGGGAGTAGATTGGGATATCGTGTTAAGACGCGATAATGGTCAGATGTATACGGACCCGCGGATGTTAGGGTTATTGGACCCTACACATGCCGTGGTGATTGCTCACGTTTCCGCGGCACAGGAGATTTTGTTAGTGAATCGCGCGGGGAGTATTCGTAAAATCGCAAATCTTCCAGATAACGCGAATGTCCTTGGACTGGTTGATGGAAGCGTATGGCTTTCAACATTCATTCCAGGTGAAGGAATCGAAAGCGAACCTCATGGCCCATCCAAACTTGTTCGCATTGAAACGGATGGATCTCAAGTTGTTGTCGCGACCTCTGACAGCGTTATCAATCGTGTGGTGGCTTTGCGTGGAAATGTTGCGTATGGAACGGAAGGCGGTACGTATTCTGTTGTTATGACAAATGGGATGACAGGACAGGGCACGCCACTGCTTTGGTTGAAAGATAATCGTTTGATTATGGTTCGAGGTACTTCATTATTGATTTTGGCTGGAAAAGAAGAACGCCGTGTTTCAGGATCCTTATCAGCCGAACCTGATATTGCGGTTGTGGTAGAATAGGCCGCATATGGATCAAGTTTCATTACCAACAAATTGGATTAAGGGTTGGGTTGGTTTCGGAAGCGTTATTTTTCTGTCTCTCGTGATTCTTCCGCCTTACTTTTTGTATAGCGCACAACAAGACGTTCAACGCTATCGAGATTGTATTGCGAATAAGCGTGCTGATTGTAAACGCACGATCGTGTGGAATCTTGTTGATGTCGCGCTTCAATTGCAAGCGATGGATAATGCAACACCTGCACCAAATCTCACCGCTTTTAGTTTGACTGATAATACAGGCACCACACGACCAGTTCGCAGTTCTGAGAATTCTCCTACCATCGAAAAAGTTGAGCCTCAGGGTATGTCGAATGAGAATGGGACCTATCGAGCTGCATCAGGATCTGTTGTAAATTTTGTGGCGACCATTTCAGGTACAGTGGTGTCAGTTGAAGGGTTTTTAATCGTAGACGGGAAGCCATCTGACAAGTCAGCCGTCGTTTTAAAGAAGCAAAAAGACGGGACTTGGCAGGGGGCGTACAAGATCCCCGTGAATTTGAAGGGGGAGTTCGAAATTCGCGCGACAGGCTCAGATCCTAAGGATCGCGCGTCTTTATACTTACTAGTTGCAGTGAATTAACGTTTTTGGTGATATACAGATCTATGAACCGCACCATGATCCGCGACACGGTCGCACAGGTTGGCCAGGAAGTGCTTTTGAAGGGTTGGGTCCATGTGCGTCGCGATATGAGTAAGCTCGCGTTTATTGATATGCGAGATCGTTCAGGAATCGTTCAGGTTGTTTTGATACCAAATGAGCTTACAGAAGAGGGGAAGACGGCGATGAGTGAATTGCGTCCAGAATTTTGTATTTCAATTCGAGGGATTGTACAGGCGCGTGGCGAAAAGCAAATCAATCCAGACATGCCAACAGGAACGGTTGAAATTCTTGCAAAAGATCTGCAGATTTTGAATACGTGCAAGACAACGCCATTTGAATTGATGGACACTTCAAAAGTAAATGAAGAAGTTCGTTTGAAGTATCGCTATCTTGATTTGCGTTCAAGTCGCATGTTGAAGAACTTGGTTTTACGCGACAAGGTGAATACGTTTTTCCGTGAGTATCTTCATGGAGAAGGTTTTATTGAAGTCGAAACGCCAATTCTCACGAAGGGAACTCCAGAGGGTGCTCGTGAATTTTTGGTGCCATCTCGTGTTCATGAAGGAAAGTTTTACGTCTTGCCACAGTCGCCCCAACAATTTAAGCAATTGTTGATGGTTGGTGGTGTGGAAAAGTATTTTCAAGTGGCCCGTTGCTTCCGTGATGAAGATCAGCGCGGAGATCGTCAGCCTGAATTTAGTCAGCTTGATATTGAAATGTCTTTCGTTGAGCAAGAGGATGTCATGGCATTGATCGAAGCCATGATGATCAAGCTTGTGCAAACCGTTACTCCAGAAAAGCGCATTCAACAAATTCCATTCCCACGCTTTTCGTATAAGGAGGCAATGGAAAAGTATGGAAACGATAAGCCTGATATCCGCGAAGATAAGAATGATCCAAACTTGCTCGCTTTTTGTTGGGTGATTGATTTTCCATTCTTTGAGAAGACCGAAGAGGGTGGTTGGACATTCACACACAACCCATTTTCTGCCCCAGTGCCTGAGCATCGCGAATGGCTTTTGAAGAAAGAACGTATTGGCGAGATCACGGCTGCGCAATATGACATTGTGTTGAATGGATACGAAGCAGGTGGGGGAGGTATCAGAAATCACACTCCAGAAGCATTAAAGTCTGTATTTGAGATCATGGGTTTTACGGATGAGCAAATTCAGGCTCAGTTCGGTCACATGCTCGAAGCGTTTGAGTTTGGTGCCCCTCCACATGGTGGAATTGCGCCAGGTATTGATCGTCTTGTGATGATTCTCGCAAATGAACCAAATATCCGTGAAGTTATTCCAATTCCTAAGACTGGTGATGCTCGTGACGTTATGATGGGTGCGCCAAGCGAAGTCAGCGACAAGAGTTTGAACGACGCCCACATCAGCGTTAAGAAAACCTAGTCACATGGCCTATGAGGTAAAGATCGAACACTTCGAAGGTCCATTGGACCTGCTCTTACAGCTCATCGAAAGTGAGAAGCTCGATATTACTTCCGTATCTTTGTTGCAGGTGACTGAACCGTTTGTAAAACTTGTTCGAGAAAATCATGGGAAGATTGCTCCAGAAGATCTGGCTGATTTTTTGGTCGTGGCAGCGAAGCTTGTGTATTTGAAATCAAAAGCACTTCTCCCAAGTCTTCATGACGACGATCTAGAAGAAGGACCTGATTTGGAAACACAATTGCGCCTATATAAAACCTTTGCCGAGGCAGCGCTTAAGATTGCGGAGATGGAAAAACTTGGACGATCTTCATATGCTCGAACATATCGTCCATTGAAACCAGAGGTTTCTTTTATCCCACCAGAGGGGATTACGGGCGAAATGCTTCGTGAATTATATCGTCAAATGGTGCGTAGACTTGAGCCGATTCTTGCGCTTCCAAAGTCTTCCATTGAACGAGCAGTGACTATCGAAGAAAAGATAGATCAGTTGCGCACGCGCGTTTCGAAATTATTACAATCTTCGTTTCATCGCTTTTTGAGTGAGAGTCAAGATCGTCATGAAATGGTTGTGTCGTTTTTGGCCTTGCTCGAACTGGTAAAACAGCGCATTGTATCCGTCGAACAAGAGGGACATTTTGCTGATATTCGATTGCACATCACCACATCCGTATGAATCTCAACTCTCTTCTTGAGGCGATCTTATTTGCCTCCGCTCAACCGATGAGCATTAACAAGCTTTCTGAGCTTGTGACTCGTGATGCGAAAGAAGTTGAACAAGCATTGGAAGAGTTAAAAGAAAGACTCGAGTCGTCTGAATCAGGAACGGTGCTTGTGCGCAGCGGTCAGATGACGGAGCTTGTCACGCATCCAGAAGCGGCTGGGGTCGTGCGTGCGGTTTTGAAACAGGAATTGCATGGCGAACTAACCAAGCCTTCACTTGAGACACTTGCGATTCTCTCTTATCGTGGCCCATTGACCCGACCTGAGATTGAGCAGATTCGTGGGGTTCAATCTACAATGATTTTGAGAAATCTATTATTGCGTGGATTGATTGAGCAAAAAGAAGACACGCGCTTGGGTCAGCCGACTTTTGGAGTGACTGTAGCGTTTTTTAAGCATATCGGCGTAAGTGGACCAGAAGATTTGCCAGATTATCTTGCGCTCAGAGGTCATTCTGCGGTTGAGCAGGCTTTGCAGGAATTAGTATGACCGCAGATACCCTGATTGCTCTTGTTGGTGCTTTTGCCTTGCATGCGATGCGAGAGTCTTCGCTTCCGCAGGCGGCTGTGTATCCACTTCCGATTGTAAAGACGGTTGGATCAACAGCTCCACAACGTAAAGAAGGTGCATCGCTTGGCGTTGAAGTTTCTGCGCGTGCGGCGATTGTGATGGATGTCGAGAGTGGAGCGATTTTATTTGAGAAAAACGCAGATGAGGTACTTTCTGTTGCGAGTTTAACAAAGCTCGTAACGGCCATGACGTTTTTGGATCAGCATCCTGATCTTACTCAGGTCATGTCCATCAAGAATGAAGATGATGGAGAGATTGGTGGCACCGTATTTAAAGCTGATGAAATACTGAAAACGTCTGATGTGTTTGATTCGATGTTGGTTGGATCGGTGAATGAATCGGCAAATGCACTTGCTCGTGTTTCCTTGGGTCGTGAAGCATTTGTGATTGCAATGAATAAGAAGGCGGAGTCATTAGGAATGCGTGGCGCTCGTTTTGTGGATCCGGCAGGATTGGGGAGTCAGAATATGGCCACGGCTCGTGATATTGCGATTGCATTAAAAGCTGCCTCAGCCTATCCAGAAATACGCGATGGCATGGCAAAGCCGAGTTTGAGTTTGTCAGGAACAGTGAATCCAAAAGGCTATAAGATTAAGAGCACAAACTTATTGTTGGCGACAGACATGAATCGTAAGCCATACAAGATTGTAGCGGCTAAATCTGGAACATTGCCTGAAGCGGGATATTGTTTTGCCCAAATTACAGAAGGCCCAGATGGGCATCGTGTTATCTCGATTGTATTGAATGATGACGCGCATCTCACACGCTTTCAAGATGTGAAAGCTCTTACGTATTGGGCGTTTAGAAGTTTTGATTGGTCTCATGCGACTCGGAGTTGATCTACGCCATGTTCCAGAACGCGTCGAACTTGGCGCGGGAGTTTCGCATGCGTCTATCGAATTAACTGAGGCTTTGGAACGGATTGCGCACCGGTATGGGATTGAAGTCGTTCGTCTGTATGCACCAAAACGTGCATGGGCTTTTCGTGAGGTTGTGAATACGGTGGATGCATTATTTATTCCAAGTGGAGCGGTCCCACCGTTTATGCCGGTTCCGTGTTATCCCTGGGTGCATGATGTTGTGATCTTTTCTCATCCAGAATGGTTTGCGCAATCTTGGTTGAGACGTTTCGTCACGACGACATTGTTTTTGCGTGGACTTCGAAGAGCGCGTCATATTTTTGCTGTGAGCAAAGATACAGAGCGCGAGGTGCGAACGCTTACAGGTTTATTATCAACCGTGACGTATCAGGGAATTCGTCCGATTGAGGCAGGGGAGAACAAGCCTTATGCACTGATTCTCGGCAACGTGAATCCGCGTAAGAATATTCCATTCATTGAATCGCTCTGGCCAGAAGTGGAAAAGATCGTTCCTAGTGCAGAGCTATTGGTTGCTGGCCAACCGTACATGACATTTGATGATGCACAGCGAGACGACTTTGTGCGTCATGCGACGGTCTTGCTTCTTCCATCGCTTCACGAGGGATTTGGTCGTACGGCTCTTGAGGCGATGTCGGCTGGTGTACCCGTTATTGCTTCGAGCCGTGGAGCCATCCCTGAGGTCGTAGGAGACGCGGGGATGCTCTTAGACCCAACTGACCGTCAAGCTTGGATACAGGGCATTGTGGAGGCGTTTGAAGGGAGATTTGATGGAAGCCGTGGGCCTAAGCAGGCTGCTCAATTTACGTGGGATAAAACGGCTGAGTGTATTCTTGCCAAGATCGCAAAAGATTGGTAGATTCCTCCTGCAAAAATATGGCGGGGTAGCTCAGCTGGTTAGAGCGCGGGACTCATAAGCCCGAGGTCGGCGGTTCGATCCCGCCTCCCGCTACCATCAAAAAACAACCAGAATATGGTTGTTTTTTGTTTTCTGAGTCATTTGTGCTAAGATTCTGACGTTTTCTATGTTCATGACGACCCACGCGGCTCTTGGGGCATTGATTGCTCAGCAGATCCCTGGACAACACTTGATTGCATTCGCGTTGGGGATCGCGTCGCATTTTGTGAGCGACATCATTCCGCACGGGGATACGAAGCAATACAAAGAATATATTTCAGGTCGCGGACGTGCGCGCGCATTGGCATATGTCATGTTGGATGCGTGTATTTCTATTTACTTTATTTTGTTTCTTTTTAATACCAATATTCCAAATGATCGGTTGACGATGAGCCTTGGGATGGCGGGTGGCATTTTACCTGACTTGCTTGTTGCGATGTATGAGGTATGGCGTATTCCTGGTTTGCGATGGTTCCATCGTTTGCATTTTTTCTTCCACAATCTCGTCAGTGAACGTAAAGATATGACGCTCGCTTCTGGATTTGCGATGCAAGTCATGTTTCTCGCCGCGTTAATCAGTTTAGTCTTCTAATAACGCAAAAACGCCCGTATGGGCGTTTTTGTTATGGTGCCGCGGGAGAGAATCGAACTCTCATGACCTTACGATCGCGGGATTTTGAGTCCCGTGCGTCTACCAATTCCGCCACCGCGGCCAATCTACGCTGGAGCTTCGATTGGCAGGCCATGCTTTGGTGAAAGCGGCCTGTCGGACGAAGCTTAGAAAAGCGTAGTCCGACGAAAAGGGTAGCGGATGCTTGACCAGATGGCAAGTCTTAGCTATGATCGGCACGCACAAATATCGCGGGGTAGAGCAGCGGCAGCTCGCCGGGCCCATAACCCGGAGGTCGTCGGTTCAAATCCGACCCCCGCAACCACGTAAAAACCACGCCTAACGCGTGGTTTTTACGTAGCCACGTGATTCGAGTACAAACGAGAATTTTACGTGGCAATATTTATCTTGCGTGGTTCACGTGGTTTCACCAAATAGTTTGCTATACTATGGGTGACATGCAAGCGTTCCTTCAACTCGCGATGATCCTATCGCTCGCCACGGTGGTTTCTTTTCTGTTGCAACGAGTAAAACTGCCACTTATTCTCGGATATATTTTAACTGGATTGTTGGCTGGACCGATTGCGTTTGGATGGATTCAGGATATTTCAACAGTGGAGATATTTTCAAAACTTGGGATCACGGCGCTGTTGTTTATCGTCGGATTGAATCTGACGCCATCAGCTGTAAAAGATGTGGGACGTGTTTCACTGGCGGTTGGTCTTGGACAGATATTTTTTACAACTCTGTGTGGCTTTGGTTTAGTTTGGCTTTTAGGATTTCACGGAATTTCTGCTCTTTTTCTTGCGATTGCGCTTACGTTTAGCAGCACAATCATTGCAATGAAATCTCTTCAAGATCGCCGTGATCTTGGAAAGTTGTATGCACGCATCGCTGTTGGCGTATTGCTTGTTCAGGATTTGGTTGCGACGGCATTACTTGTTGCGCTTTCTTCTACAGCGGATGGAGCATCCCTCATGGCACTTGGATTCGCTCTAGCAAAGCTTGTTGCACTTGGTGGAGGACTTTGGATCGTGGCAAAATTCATTCTTCCTCGTCTCACGCCTTTCTTTGCTGAGTCTCAAGAGTTTTTGTTGTTGTTCTCTGTGGCATGGGGAATGGGAGTTGCGGCATTGTTTCAATTCATGGGTTTCTCCATCGAAATTGGCGCTTTGGCAGCAGGAATCGCGCTCGCTACCTCGCCATATCATCTTGAAATTAGTGCGAAAATGAAATTGTTGCGCGATTTTTTCCTCGTATTGTTTTTTGTCTTGCTTGGTTCGCAATTGTCTTTTGGAAATGCCGCTTCACTTTGGTTCCCTGTGTCTGTGTTGTCTGCGTATGTGCTTATCGGAAATCCATTTATTGTGAGCGTGATTCTTGGGGTGATGGGGTATCGTCGTCAGACATTTTTCTACATGGGATTGACCATGGCGCAGGTGAGTGAGTTTTCGCTTGTGTTTTTGCTTTTGGCACGCACGTTGAACTACATTGATACAGATGTGGTTACGATCGTTACATTAGTTGCCTTGGTCACATTCACGGTCTCAAGCTTGATGATGGGTGGCGCTGACACGTTGTTTAAACTTTTGAAAACACCACTCGGACTATTTGAACGTGCAAAAACATTGAAAGAGAAGCGCCACATTAAACAACCGGAAACTATTTTGTTCGGCGCGCATCGTCTCGGGTATGACTTTTTGCCTTTACTTGCGAAACTTGGAAAACCGTACGCGATCGTTGATTTTAATCCCGCTGTCGTGCGTGATTTACAAACGAAAGGCGTACCGGTCATTTATGGCGATGCATCTGACAATGAATTATTAGATGAGTTTGATCTGAAAAAAGTATCTCTCATGATCAGCACGATCCCTGATTTAGAAACAAGCTTGTTCTTAATTGAGAAATTACGCCGAAAGAATAAGACAGCCGTATTCCTTACTACGGCTCAAGCGGCCGAAGAGGCTATGGTTCTCTATGAGGCTGGAGCAGACTATGTGATCTTGCCGCATTACCTTGGAGGAAACTACGCGGCCCTGCTCCTAGAAAAATATGGCTTAGATAGTGAGCGTTTTACTCAGGAAAGAGAGAAGCATCTCAAGCATTTGCAGAATCGTTTAACAGCCGTGTAACATTGCCCCGTAACCGAGCTGCCTATGGCCCGTATTATATCCATCGTCAACCAGAAGGGCGGGGTAGGAAAGACGACCACGGCTATAAACCTGGGCGCCTATTTGAGTGAACTCGGAAAGTTCGTTTTGATTGTGGATTTGGATCCTCAAGCCAATGCAACTTCAGGTATTGGAATCGATCACCGTAATTTGCAAGGCGGCGTGTATGAAGGAATTTTGGGTGAAGTCACCATGAAGTCGGTTGTTCAACCAACTGCTCATCAGGGTCTTCATATTGTTCCAGCGACGACCGCGCTCGCTGGATTGAACGTTGAACTCGTGGGAATGGACCGCCGTGAATTTAAGTTACGTGATTCTTTGCTTGAAATTCGCAATGACTATGATTTTATTTTGATTGATTGTCCGCCTACCCTTGGATTGATCACTTTGAATGGAATCGTGGCGGCTGATGAAATTCTGATTCCTGTACAAGCAGAATATTACGCCTTGGAAGGATTGGGACAGTTGCTCGAAACGGTAAAACTCGTAAAGGATAATATCCGCCCCGAGATCGATGTGCTTGGAGCTGTTATTACGATGTATAATCCAACCACGAGATTGTCGGATGATGTTGTACAGGAATTGTACAAATATTTTCCGAACAATATTTTTAAAGCGATTATTCCTCGTAACGTTCGATTAGCGGAAGCTCCTTCTTTTGGTCGTTCCATCGCGCATTTTGATAAGCAGAGCAAAGGCGCCAAAGCCTACGAATATTTAGCTCAAGAAATTCTTGAACGTGAACCCGGCGGTTACGCCGTGAGAAATGTATGATCTTAGGAAGACAATCGGGATTAGGCCGTGGACTTGGAGCGATCATCCCGCAAAAACCAGCCGATAGCATTGCCGCTCGCCCAGAGCCAGTTTTGATGAATGAGCCGGCTGTCGTTCGGGAATCGATTCCAGCCGTCACAAGAGAAGAGGGTCAGCGCGTTCTTGAAATCCCTATTTCTTCTATTGAACGTAATCCGCATCAGCCTCGTACGCATTTTGACCATGGTCAGCTTGAAGATCTGATTTCGAGCATTCGTGATCATGGAGTTTTGCAGCCAATTATTGTCACGCCAAAAAGCGATGGAACGTATCAGCTGATTGCAGGAGAACGACGCTTTCGCGCTTCGACAATTGCTGGATTGAAAACCATTCCAGCTTTGGTTCGTGAAGCAACAGAATTGCAAAAGCTTGAGTTGGCTATTATTGAGAATGTCCAGCGCTCTGATTTGAATCCGATTGAAGAGGCGATTGCGTATCAGCGTTTGGTGGATGAGTTTGGAATGACGCAGGACGAAGTAAGCCGTAAAATGGGCAAGAGCCGTCCTCAGGTTGGGAACATGATCCGTTTGCTCCAATTGCCACTCGAGATCCAACAGGCGCTGTCAGAGGGCCGAATTTCAACGTCCAATGCCCGTACTCTTGTGTCTCTTCCAACTGATGAAGAGAGAATGGAGTTGTTTAAAGCGATGCTTGCTGGGAACTTTACCGTTCGACAGATGGAAACTCATGTGGCGACCAAGCTTCGAACGCCCGTTTCCAAAGATGCGAATATCGCTGATGCTGAACAGCGTTTACGTGAGAAATTTCGCACAAAAGTAGTGATTACCAGAAACCAAAAAGGCGCAGGGGATTTGAAGATCCGATTTGGGTCTGATGAGGAGTTTTCGCAGCTTATTTCGAACCTGGGAGCATCCCTTTAATCCAAGCGGCGATCGTGGACTTTGAGGTCTGTCGGATTTTTGATTTTGCGTGACGTGTCTTTACGAACCCGATCCAATCTGGATTTGGGCCTTTGCGTCCTTTGTCGACAAAAATATCCACCATGTCTCCATTTTTGAGCACGCGATCAAGTGTGGCGACGTCTTCGTTCACTTTTGCACCAATACACGTATTGCCGATTTCTGTGTGAATTGCGTAGGCAAAGTCTACGCAGGTTGAGTCTTCAGGAAGATCAATTACGTCTCCTTTTGGTGTGAAGACGAATATACGATCTTTGAAGATATCAATCTTCAATTCTTCGATGGCATTTAAGTACGCCTTTTTATCTTCTAGTTCGCGCTGAATTTCGGCGAGTTCATTGACCCATTCTGGCGTATGACCCTTTGAGGCGTGTCCGACATTCACTTTTCCTGATTCGTCATAACTCCAGTGTGCTGCGATACCGAATTCGTTCATGGCATGCATTTCTTTGGTGCGAATTTGAAATTCCACAATTTCTCCTTCTTCGCAAAACACGGTGGTATGCAAAGAGCGATATCCGTTTGGTTTCGGCTGTGCGATATAGTCTTTGATACGTCCTTTAAGCGGTGTCCACTCAGCGTGAATGATGCCAAGTGCGGCGTAGCAATCAGCTAATGAGTCAACAATGACGCGCACAGCGATCAAGTCATAGACTCGGGCGATATTGCGCTCGTTTTTCAGAAGCTTTCGATAGAGCGAGTACAGGTGCTTGTTACGACCTTGAATTTCAACATCTTTCAAACCAGCATCTGCAAGAAACGCATTGGTCTTGTTGAGCACTCCTGTGAGATAGTCTTTCTTTTCTGCGCGTCCGGTGCTGGCGATTTGTTTGGTCCACTCATATTCTTTTGGAAGAACGTATTTGAATGCCGCATCTTCAAGACGACCTTTCATTTCACCCATACCAAGACGGTTGGCGATGGGTGCGTAGATCTCAAGTGATTCTAGTGCAATGCGATATTGCTTTTTTGGGGGAATGGAATCGAGCGTGCTGAGATTGTGAAGACGATCCGCGAACTTGATAAAGACCACACGTACATCAGCGGCCATCGCAAGGAACATCTTGCGGAGGTTTTCGAGATAACGCTCCATGCCGCGATATTTGATTTTTCCAAGTTTGGTGATTCCGGCAACCATGGTTGCGACATCTTCGCCAAAGATTTCTTGAATGTCTTCAACGGTGCGAGAAGTATCTTCTGGAACGTCATGCAGGATTCCCGCAATGATAATCGGTGCTGGAAGACGCATCTCCGCGAGATTATAAGCCGTTGCGAGTGGGTGAATGATATACGGTTCACCAGATGCACGTTTTTGACCCGCATGAGCTTCTTTTGCAAATGCATACGCCTCTCTGATCGTTTCAGGGTTGGCGCTGGTATCGTAAGAAGCCACGAGCTCGCAGAGCCCGTCGATTGTTTGTGGGATTGGTTCACTCGACAGCATATGCTTCAAGGTACTATTATTCTTGCATATGACACAAGACGCTGCAGCGAATGACCTTTCACATGAATCTTTACCCAATACACCCAGTCCTGAAGCTGTCGAAATTTCAGAAAATCCGGAACTTGTTAAGGCATTAGAAGGTGATGATTTAGAAGGTGGTCATTTTAACAATCTTGTTAACTTAGCGGAATTCAAAAAGAAAAGAGCGGAAGAAAGTATTAATACTCTTTCAGGCGAAGAAGCTAAGCGAGGTGTAAACCCATTTTCAGCAAAAGAATTTGAGGCGGCAAATGATAATGCTATTGAGCTGGGTGAAAAAGAAAAGAAAGTATTTGTAGATACTGTGGCTGCGATCATGGGCGAAACGCCGAAGCCACCAGAACAAGCAAAACAAGCCGTTATAGAATCAAGAACGGTTGTAGTTGGTGAGCCTATGGCTGAAGTGGCACCTGAATCGGAAGTTGAGTCAGAGTCTGAAGTTGAAGTTCATAACGAAGAAGCACAGGACCAGAGGGTTGGCGCAGAAGAAGTGATGAAAGAAAATCACAAAGCGATGCTATCATTTGTAGATTGGTTCAATGAAGAACATAAGGGTACGGGGGTTGTTCTTGCCTTAGATCAACAAAAGCTAGAACTGCCAAAGGATCAACTTAAGCTTCTTACGGATACTGAGCGAATGTACATGGCAGTATTAAATGCGAAGTACCACGCAGGTGACTCTGCGCATGCCCACGCGCTTGCGATGGAAGAAGTAGCAAATGAAACCGATCCAAAGAAACGTTCTGAGCTCGCAAAACACGCATTCGATCTTTCGGAAATCACAAAGCTGAAAGAGCAAGTGGCGACGATTTTGAATGATCAGTATATGGGCTTACCTGAAATTACCGCCATGCTTGGGGCGACCAATGGTGATTCGACAGGTTCGAGCATGGGTGGAGAAGGTTTTAGCTCGTCTTCGGAAAGTTCGGGAGGTTCTGGTGGTCCGAGAGGAGGGGGTCCAGGGGGTCCGAGTGGTCCGGAAGGTCCCAAAGGTCCGGATGATAAGACAGAATCAGCAGCAGAAAAGTTAGCAACCTTTGAGCAGTGCGTTGGCAAGCTTCGTCAGTTATACGATAGTTATGTTGCTGCCCTGAGCAATCCGGCTGAGTTGAAAGCTTTGCGTAGAACAGTGATCAACTTTGCCGCCAGTGTTCATCCGGATCGACAAAAAGATTCTCGTATTAATAGCCTCTCGCCACTAGCAAACCAACTCCTCGACTCTTTCAAAAATCCTTCGAAAATGCAGGGGAGGGATCGTGAGCAATTCCTTCAAGCTCTGGAGGCATTTGAGTCGTCAGTGAATGCAACAACGACCGCCGAGGCCGCGACCGAGGCCACATCTGAGACCAAGACTATGAACATGGCTGCGTCGGCCGTAGCCGCGGGCGCGCTCGCTTCGGAATATCGCACAGGGGCGAGCATGGGTGGTGACTCATTTGATAAAATACCTGACGCAAAGAAAACGGTCTTTTCATCAGGTGGGAGATTATACAATGATGTTCAATCTGGAGGGCCAGCTGGACCAGCTGCGCTTAAAGGTGTTACTGGCGAAAAACCTCATGAGACGAAACATAAAGTTGGAATGTTGGATGGTTGGTTGAATAAGAATTTTAAATCGCTTTGGGGATTTATTGGAAGGGATGGAGGCGGTAGTAGTGGCGGAGGCGGAGGAAGCCATAGTTCAAAAGACCACCATTAGGTGGTCTTTTTTCTTCGTGGAATCTTTTTTGATGGTCCTTTTGCTTCTCGAGCGGCGATGATGTCGACCGCAAGGTCGAGAGTCACGTCTTCGGGCTTCATGTCCTTGGGGATGGTTGCATTGGTTGCGCCATGTTTCACATAAGCCCCAAATTTGCCGCTATGAAGGGTGATCGGCTTCTTATCGTTTGGATGGAGCCCAATCTCTTTTCCGGCTGATGGACGGCCTCGTGTGCCCTTTGGTGTCGCGAGCAGTTCTAGAGCGCGTGGCAATTCTACGGTGAGCACGTCATCTTCTTTCTTGAGCGAACGGAAGTCTCCGTCATGAACGATATAGGGACCAAAGCGACCAAGTCCTGCACGAATCTCTTTCCCAGAGGCTGGATTTACGCCAAGCAATCGAGGAAGCGAGAGAATGAGCAGCGCTTTATCGTGATCAAGCACTTCAAGCGGAACATTTTTTGGAATGCTGACGCGCTTTGGTTTCACTTTTGAATCTTCGTCTTCTTCGCCGAGCTGGAGATATGCGCCATATGATCCTGTCTTGAGAAAGATTGGTTTCCCTGATGCGGCATCAATGCCAAGGGTCGTTGGGCCTTTCATGGAATCCTCAAGAACGGCTTTCAGAGCAGCTTCATCAACGTCGCCTGGTGCGAGCGTGTCTGGAAGTGATGCCTTAATTTCTGCGCCTGTATTTGGCAAAGATGATTCAACGTATGGTCCAAACTTTCCAACCTTAATTCGATAGTTCTCGAGATTCGGCAAATGAACTGTCTTTGCATCTTCCGGAAGAATATTTTCAAGTTCGCGCTTAATTTTTTCACGCAATCCATCTGTTCCGAGATAAAACTTTGTGAGATAGGGGAGCCATTCTTCCGTTCCTTCAGCGATATGGTCGAGAGACTTTTCCATCTTTGAGGTAAATCCAACGTTCACCAAGTCGCCAAAGTGTTTTTCGAGCAATCCGGTCACGGCCATGGCGGTGAAGGTTGGGATCAATGCATTGCCAGCTTTTCGCACATAGGCACGATCTAACAATGTGCTGATGGTAGAAGCATAAGTACTTGGACGGCCAATACCTTCTTTTTCCATGTATTGAATGATGGAAGCTTCTGTAAAGCGCGCTGGAGGTTTTGTTTCGTGACCTTGAGCTTCTGTCTTTTCGCAGTTCGGAGTTTCTCCCTTTTTGAGCTCTGGAAGTGGCTTCTCTTTATCTTCCAAGGCTTGTTCTACGTTGTCCGAACCTTCAACATAGGCGCGCAAAAATCCAGGAAACAAAATGCGCATTCCTGTTGATTGGAATTCAGATACACCTGCTTCCATTTTGACGCTGATCTGAAGTTGTTGCGCGTCTTTCATTTGTGAGGCGATTGCACGCATCCAGATGAGTTCGTACACGTCTTTTTCTGCACCAGACAAACCAATATCTTGCGGTGGCGTGAATGATAAAGATGGACGAATAGCTTCGTGCGCTTCTTGTGCGCCTGCTTGTGCAGTGTCTACACGCGTTCCGCCAAGATATTCTGGTCCGTATTTGCTTGAAACAAGTCCGTGAATATTTTTGATAGCTTCACCGGAAAGGTTCACCGAGTCCGTACGCATGTAGGTTATATGACCTTTTTCGTACAGCGACTGTGCAACGCGCATTGTTTCACGCGAAGACAGCCCAATCTTGCGGTTTGATTCCTGCTGAAGTGTTGAGGTGGTGAATGGTGGTGGTGCTTTGCGATGCGTTTCTTTTTCTGTCACGTCCGTAATATTCCACTTTGCTTTTGCGGTGGCTTCTGCAATTGCTTTTGCAACGGTCTCGTCTAAAAGCTGTACGACAGAATCCGCTTTGAGCGCGCCCGTGTTTTCATCAAAGTCTTTTCCGCTGGCGATGCGCTTTCCTTCGTGAGCGATGAGCTTTGCATCAAATGCATGGCCGTCTTTGTTGAGAGAGGCGGCAACATCCCAGTATGCTCCTTTTTTAAAGAGGATGCGCAAACGCTCACGATCAACAATCGCTTTTAAAGCGGCTGATTGTACGCGGCCAGCAGATAATCCGTAGGCAATCTTTTTCCACAAAACTGGCGAAATAGAATATCCGACCAAGCGATCAAGAATACGGCGCGTCTCTTGCGCGTGAACGAGTTTTTCGTCGATGTTTCTCGGATGAGCGAGTGCTGACTCAATAGCCGTCTTCGTGATTTCATGAAACACCATGCGCATGACGGGAACTTTTGGTTGCAAAATCTGCAACAGGTGCCAGCTGATGCTCTCTCCTTCTCGGTCTTCATCAGTTGCCAAATAGACGTCTTCTGCGTCTTTCAGAAGCGCTTTTAATTCGCGAATCACTTTTGTTTTTCCTTCAGAAACGACATACAAAGGTTCAAAACCATTATCAACATTTACACCTAAATTTGCCCATTCTGTTTTCTTGAATTTCTCCGGGATTTGTTCGGAGGAAGCAGGCAAATCTCGGACATGTCCCATGGAGGCAACTACTTGATAGTTACTTCCAAGAAACTTGCGAATGGTTTTTGCCTTGGTTGGGGACTCGACAATGACTAAATGCATAGACATCTATATATCATTTAATGGGGGTTTTGGCGAAAAACGCTTTCTTTCGCCAAATTTGACCGCCTTCGTGCTGGACATAGCCCTTCAGTTCTAAGAAAGAAAGGAGACCAGAAAGACGTCCGATTTGAAGCGATAACGCTGCAGAAAGCTCATCAATGTGACGTGCTTGAGATAACTCGCCAAGCAAAACGCTTTCGTCTGGAGTGAGCGGCATGTGAGACCTTGCGGCGGTCATGAGTTCTGGTCTATCGAGCTTTAAGACCGACATAATATCTTCTGCAGATGTGCAAGGCTTTGCGCCAAGCTTAATAAGCTCATGGCACCCAATAGACGTTTCAGAAAATATTGGTCCAGGAACAGCGAGTACTTCACGATTCTCTTCAAGTGCGAGTCTTGCAGTGATGAGCGAGCCGCTATCCGGCGTTGCTTCGACTACGATTGTTGCTGGTGTGAATCCAGCGATAATTCTATTCCGTTTTGGAAACGCATATTTGAAAGAAGGAGACATTGGTGGATATTCGGAAACAAGAGCACCACCGTTTTCGAGAATGCGATGTGCAAGACGCAAATGTTCACGCGGATAGATCGTGTCGTCGTCAATTCCTGTTGCGAGAACCGCGATTGTGTATCCGCCAGAATCAAGCGCGGCTTTATGCGCCTCTCCATCTATGCCAAGTGCAAGACCTGAAATGACACCAAGACCATTTGCTACGATTCCAGATACGATCTCAACCGTCGCACGACGGCCATACGAAGAACATCTTCGCGTGCCTACCATTGAGATGGCTGGCTGATCTTTCAAATTGCCTCGCACGAATAATCCTTTTGGAGGATCTGAAAGATGTTTGAGTAACGGTGGGAAGCGGGGATCGCTCGCTTCGATGTATTCAATTGGATGTTGTTTGTTCACTCTTTACTGCGTTCCATGATTTTACGTTCGCGTCAAGGGTGTGTATAACGCAAAACTCCCCGCGCGGGGAGTTTTGATTGTTGAACATGACGCTTGCAAACTTGGTATGTATTTATTCTATCAAATTTTCCATTGACGTCAAGTGTTTTGATTGCGGGAGCCGACGAGGGGAATCAAACCCCTTCAACGCAAATTACCAAGTTTGCATGAGCATCATGCCGCCGGCCCGCTCTTTACTGCGTTCCACACATTCATCGTCTTTGTCAAGCCCTTGGATGCCCAATCGCGAGACGCTTTGCATGCGTTCTCAACGACTTCTTTCATGATTGGAGTTTCTTCTTCGTTGAAACGCGTCAAAACAAAATCTTCTTTGGTTCCAATTTTTGGACGACCGATTCCAATGCGCATGCGCGCGATGTCTTTTGTCGCAAGACGTTCTTGTACAGAAAATATTCCATTGTGTCCTGCGGCACCAGATCCAATCGCAAAAGCGAATGTGCCAGGCGCATAGTCCATCTCATCCTGAATAATCAAGATATCAGCGTCTTCAAGCTTATAGAACGATTTTATGGCTTGCACGGCATCTCCAGAAAGATTCATAAACGTACTTGGCTTTGCGAGAAGTACTTTTTCCGATCCAACGCGCCATTCAGAGATATCCGCTTTAAACTTTTCTTGAAGCTTGAAACTTGAAGCTTGAAACTCCTGAACCAACTCATCTAAAACTGTAAACCCGATATTGTGGCGGGTTCCTTGATATTCTTTGCCCGGATTCCCGAGACCTACGATGAGTTTCATGCGTGGATGATATGCTATATTGGGGAATATATGCAAAAATTCCCGCTCTCGCGGGAATTTTTTTGATCTTCTAGTATCTTCGTCCTCCCTGCTTTTGTCTGCGCATCGTCTGGTTCACGAGCTTCTTCTTTTCGCGGATTCTTCCGACAGCGGCGACCATACCTGGACCCTGGCTGTTCTTCTCTTGACCGGCTTTTCCTGCTGGCAAGTGACGAACCTTTACAACAATTGGTGTTCCGGTGAAGCTAAACTTTTCACGGATGCGCTTTTCAAAGAATTTCAACCAGTTTGGGTGAAGGTTTTCTTTGTCACCGTGAACAGTGATCAAAAATGTTGGAGGCGCGTGACCAACTTGAGCGGCGTCGAAGATGCGTGGCGACTTTGGGCCATAGCTTTGCAATGGCTTCATGCGCTTGATGGTGGCTTTCAACAAACGGTTTACGGCATTGTAATCAATATGACGATAACGCTCTTCCTGGACCTTCATAGCGGTCTTAATGAGGCCTGAAGCACGCTTACCAGTAAGAGCACTTACGAATACCATTGGTGCCCAAGAAAGAAAGGGGAACAACTGACGAATGATGGCTTCGTATTTGTCTGGTGTGTCTGTTTCCTTGTCTTCAACCAAGTCCCACTTGTTCGCGACAAGAATCAAACCCTTGCTGGACTCTTCCAACATGCCTGCAAGGTGGCGATCCTGACTTGTTGGATCTTCGGTTGCATCAAACACGAGCATGGCGACGTCGCTTTGAATAACAGACTGCATGTTACGAGCTACGCCGGCAGATTCAACACCCTTTTCAACCTTTGAACGTGCACGCATACCAGCCGTGTCCACAAGGACGATTGGTTTTCCATCAAATTCGATTTCTGTATCTTGTGGTTCGCGTGTTGTGTGGGCGATCGGGGATACGATCACGCGCTCTTCACCGAGAATCGCATTAACAAGTGATGACTTTCCGACATTTGGACGTCCGACCAAAACTAATTTCAGTGCTGGATGATCTTCAATCGGTTGTGGTGGGTTTCCTTGCTTGTCGAGTTCGACAAATATTTCATCAAGCAAATCGCCGATTCCAAGACCCGTAGCCGCACTCACGAGAGCCGGTGCGCCAAAGTTTAATGAGTAGATTTGTTTGTCGGCACCTTGTGGAAGATACTTAAGGGTATCAACTTTATTTGCAACAAGTTTCACGCACTTTGAAAGCTTACGTACATCGCGTGCGATCTCAAGATCTTGAGGCAAAATTCCTGCTTGAGCGTCTATTAAGAATAGAACAACTTGAGCATCTTTAATGGCATGCTCAGCTTGTCGGCGAATACCTTTTCCGATGACGTCATCCTCTGTATCCATTCCGCCCGTATCGACCAATTCGATACAAGCTCCATTCCAAATAACACGACCGTAATTTCGGTCTCGTGTTGTGTGCTCTTCCTTGCTGACAACGGCCCGGGCGCTCTCTGTAAGGCGGTTCCAAAATGTCGATTTTCCGACATTGGTTCGGCCCACAATGGCTACGCGTGGGAGTTTGCGGTTTTTAGTATATGGCATAGCTGCTAGTGGTTTGAACGAAAGGGTACGCTGATTCGCCAAGAATTACGAGGAATTCGGTATCTGTGGCGACAATTGTCTCTTTTGTCATGGCATCGCCATAGACGATTCGAACGGTTTGGCCCTTAGCCGAAGTAGAGACAACTGGGGCAGAAAGAGAGACGTCTGCTCCAAGCTGATTCCTTAATTTGTTGAGATCTTCGGGCTTTTTTCCGCCCGTGAGGTCAAAAATAAGGGAGCGGGCATATTGGCGACGAGTGGCGTTTCCGTCGTTTAACACCTCATATCCGGCTACGTTTAGGACGCTGGAAACCTGTGCCGCGAATCCAGCGCGAAACGTCCCATTTTTTACCTCGACTTTTGCCAAAGAAGGGGTTTTCTGATTTTCGGTGGTTATGGAGGAAAATGGGTTTTGGGCAAAACTCTTGATCAAATCCCAATTTCCAGCCTTTGGAAAGAGAAGAAAATTTCCGTTCAAAGTTGTGGCAACGAGCTCTCCGTCTGGTGCGTCCGTGAGAACGTGAGTCGTGATTTTGGAAGCGTCAAAATCTGACAAAAGCGGGGCAAATGCGACGGCGTCCCAAGGAGTCAGATCTGTTTGAACGTGAGAGGCGAGCGCAGAGTATAAACGGGCAAGTTTTCCTGGGTCGGCAAGCGTATTTAGAGAGAGCATTTTGTCACGAACGGCCATCATGACGAGCTGCTGACGACGACTGCGTGCAAAGTCAGAACCTTCTCCATTATTCCCGTGACGAGAACGAACATAGACAAGTGCAGTTGCTCCGCTCATGTGCTGCTCTCCTTTTTTAAATGAGATCGTGGTCCAGCCATCATCGCTTGTTGGAAATTGTTCATCAGCAAACGAATGCTCTACGTCGATATCAACTCCACCAATCGCATCTATCAAAGCAGCGAAGCCACGGAAGTCGAGTCGAATAACATGATCGATTGGTGTACCAAAAAAAGTGGAAAACATTTCAGCGGTACGCATGGCGCCTTCTCCTGGATGCGCTTGCTCTTCCCATGCGTGTACTGAATTGATTTTTTCATAAGCTCCGTCGTCTCTTTTCCAAGCCATGTCGCGTGGAATGGAAAGCATGCCGACTTTTTTTGCTTTCATGTCGACCGACGCGAGCATGATCGTGTCTGTGAGAAGAGATCCATCGTGTCCGGCTCCGCCAATCCCTAATATAAGGATGTTAATCGTGTCGCGGTTTACAGCGGGCTTAATTATAGAGGTGACAGCGGCATCTCCCATAACAACTTTACGAACTTCTACTAATCCAGGTAGGCGAGTGAACTCATCAAACACATTGCTACCATTTTCTATGGATCGATAAGACGCCGTTGCACCAGCAACAGAAATGAGAGCGACAACGAACGTAAACACCCCGGCCAAGATCCATGTCTTGCGGCGGGCCGAGGTGTCGGGATCTGTTGCAACAAAGTTAACGGAGAGGTTCATCTTTTGCGATATAAAAACGAACCCGAATGTACCACGCACTTGCGATCGCGACAATGGTGTAAGTTCCGTCATCTGGGGAAGAAAATTCCACCACAGAGGAAATATTTCCTACGACCCTAAGAACATTCCAATTCTGTATCTAGGACCGTAACTCTTCTGAACCTGGGACCGTCCCTACTCCAAATCCGGGACCTTACCTCCTCCGAACCTAGGCCCATAACTCCTCCGAACCTAGGAACATAACTCCTCCGGCTCCTCTTGTACTCAAGAGGAGTGCAATATGATTGAAGGGTATGCCTCCCTCTTGAGTACAAGAGGGAACGAGGGAGTTAATCGGAAGGTACGTGTGAGTTAATCGGAAAGGGACGAGGGAGTTAATCGGAAGGTACGTGTGAGTTAATCGGTTGTGCGTGAGAACGTTTTAGGTGGATCGCTTCACATGCGGGTGTTCAGTTGGGATGGCAGAGGGTTTCTCCACAGCCGCTCGAATATAAAGTTGTGGTATCATATCTTTTGAATGATGCGCATTTTCCGTTTAGCATTTTTTGCCGGTCTCATGACCGTGGCATTGATGGTGCTCCCTGCGACGGTACGAACTACGTATGCCGCGGAATGTCAGTGCTCAAGCGCGTCATCAGAACAGGCATCTTGTAGCGCATGTGTGACGAGCTGTGCGTCTACCGGAGGAATGACTCGTTTCGGAACAGTGGCAGGAACGAGTTGTGGCGCTGATGGAAATGTTGATCCAGCTTCGGTCGCGGCACCAGCTGTTGAAACAACACCAGAAGCACCAGCGTCAGGAGTAGCAGCTGGAAATGTACAGGGATGTGATGAGTTGAGCTTGGCTGGAGTGAAGTGCAACCTCCTTCTGTTTATCGCAGATATTTTGAATATTATTGCGAGCTTTCTTGGTAAGGTGTTGATTTTCATGGTTGATATCCTTATTTCATTTGCTAGCTACAATGGTTTTGGTGATGCAACGGTTGTTCATAAGGGTTGGGTTGTCGTCCGCGATGTAGTGAACATGTTTTTCATTATCGTCCTTTTGATTTCGGCCTTTGCAACGATTATCGGTTACGAGCACAGCTTCCACTACAAGCAAGTTTTACCAAAGCTTTTGTTGATGGCCGTATTAATTAACTTCTCGCGTACCCTCATTCAGCTTTTGATCGACTTTTCTCAAGTCATCATGCTGACATTCGTAAATGCGTTCGCAAGCGCTGGTCCTGGGAACTTAGTCTCTGCATTAAAGTTGGATCGGGTTTTAGCGATGGCACCTCCGCAAGGGGGAGGAGGTACAGCTAGTGTAATTGGCGCTGCGGGACTTACGGGCACGGTTGACTCTACCAATATCATTCTTGCATTGATGTTGGGTATTTTCATGCTTTCGATTTCACTTGGTGTGGTCGTCATCATGACCGCGTATTTGATTGTACGCATTGTAGGGCTTTGGATCGCGTTAATCTTGTCTCCTATCGCTTTGTTTGCAACGGCTTTACCAGCTCGAATGCAAAAAGGCATAAGCCAATTCTCAAGTAAATATTGGACCAAGCTTTCTGCCATGCTTACGGGTGGTCCAGTCATGGCTTTCTTTCTTTGGTTGACCTTTGCTATCACGCAGGCATCCGCTGGAAGTCCTGGTGGGCTTGCACAAGCGGTAAATATCCAGACAAATAACCCAGCAGTTTCATTTTTGACGAGTATTGGAAATAGTCAGGACATCGCTTCTTTCATTGTTGGAATCACGTTGTTACTGATGGGATTGGAAGCGGCTGTGAGTGCGGCTGAATCAGTAAGTAAAACACTTGGTAAATATGCGGCGGGGGTTAGCAGCGCATCGCAGGGTCTTGGGAAACTTGCAGCCACGCTTCCATTTTGGCTTACGGCTAAAGGAGCAGGCGCAGGTGCGAAATACGTCGATCGACGTACAGATATTTCTGGCAGAGCTGCTTCAGCCGCTTTTGCATTAACTTCAAAAATTCCGATTTTGAAGAGCTATACGCGCGCGCCGCTTATTGCAGCCATGGGTTACAATAAGAACCTTGATAAAAAGGAGGCAGCCGCCGAGCAGGCCGGTCTTGAGGGTTTGTCGCTTGATAGAAAGAAACAAGCCGCTGCTGGTACAGCAAACCGCTTCTTGAAGACTAAGGGCATGAAGGCTGCGTATGTACAGCAGATGTCTGGTCTTGCAGATGAGAAGAATTCAAAGGCGTTCAAAGATCAATTAATGCCAGGTGCGGTTGCTGACATGACGAAGTTGCGTAAGAAAGAATTGGAAAATGATGGTCTCTCTGGCGATGCGTTGAAGGCGAAACTCGCTGAAGACGCTGGAATGATTAAGAATCGCGCTTCGCAGAAAGTTGATCAATCCGTTGCGAAGGAACAGGCGAGCAGACTTGCGGATGCGCGAAAGATGGCTGATAAGATGGGGGATCAAGACGCGGTACGTCAGATTGATGATCAAATTAAGAAGAATCCTCATTTGGCTGAAGACCGAGACAAGCAAGCTAAAGCATTGCTTACTGATCCGAATGCGCTCAATGCAATTTCGGATACGGCGCAAGGCGATATGGGATTCTTGTACTCTCTCCTTGAGCAATCTAAGGCGGTCGTCACTGATCCTGCAACAGGAAAGACATCTATTGATCGTGCTAAACTTGATAATTTCACCGGTAAGATCAAGAACAAGGATTTGAAGACGAACATTGAGATGATGACGAAGCTCATGAGAGGCTCTCCTGGTAAATACAATAAGGAAAATATTCAAGGAATGACCATTGGCAAGAATGAAAAAGGACAAAAGAGAATTTTCGAAGCGGGCTTTGGCTCTACGCAAGAGGTCCAATCAGAATCAGCCATCGCGGCAGGGAAGGCTTTCCGCGCGTCACCTACAGATGTACCTACCATTCAAAATGCATTGCGTGAAATTCCTGCTGACCAAGTATTCGCGAACAATGATTCGTTAACAGCCATTCAAGACGTTGCGGAAAATGATGTAGCGAAACTTGCTAAGTGGGAAGTCGTTGAAAGCACTGAACCTGTGAGAGATTCGAGCGGCAACCCGATGAGAACGCCAGGAACTCCTGCGAATCCTGCAGGCGACGTGATTACGAAAAAAGTTACTCGTTCGATTGATACGGCGACTGGAGCTGCCGTGAGTAGAAAAGATGTCGATCCGAAAGTTGCTGATTTCGAGTTACTGGCTTCAAAGATTGAAGACATGGCTTCGCCTCAACGAACTAAATTCGCCGCAACTATGGCAAAGGCTGGTGCGGTCAATGTCATGGTTAACTGTGTGAAAATGGGCTTCACCGACCCAGAACGAATTAAGACATTCATTAAAGTTGGACAGGTCCTTCGTAGCGAGTCCGATGCGATTAAGCATTCTGGAGTTAAGCCTGCCGCTGGATCTGATGAGGAGTATATTCAGACTGCACTGAAGGATTTGCAAGAAGCGATATCTAAAAAAGAAAACTCATCCGTATCAAGCGCGTTAGGTCACAGTATAGCGCCTAAAGAAGAAGCTTAAACTATGAAACGTGATCTATGGATGAAGTATTTCGATGACCAACCAGACGTGATTCAAAATTATTTGCTAAGCGGGACAGCTGGTTTAAGAGAATCTCACGCTCAGGAGGATCTGGCTTACGACAACGACGCTTGGGATCGTGTCATGGACGCTGTATGGGACTTGGTTTTCCTGAAGATTTCACGAGCTGAATTTACGGGAAAACTTCGCAGTTTAGCCGGCGATAGAAAATCCGAAGACGTAGAAAGAGAAGTTCTCGAATGGGTCGTATTGCCTGTTGCGGATTTGGTTATCTGGGATGTTGAAGGCCGTCTCACTGAGCTTGGTGTCCCTCAAAGTGAAATTCAGGCAGCGCCACGCGTGTCTTTGCGTCCTGTTTCCTATGGTGCAGCAGCGCGTCGTATTGCGAGCTTGTCGAAAATCAGTTTGATGGATGAAGGAACTGTCACGAGACTCCGAGAAATTCTTGTATCTTTCTTAAAGGGAGTGCGTGATGAAGCGCAAGTACTGGAGTTGATTCAACGCCCACAAGCAGAGGGAGGGTTGGGATTTGCGAAAATGCAGGCTCAAGCATTTGTTGAACAGATGAATACGTTCATTAATTCGACACAGGTCATGTCTGAAACAGAATACGCAGACTGGTTTCAACGAGAACAGCGCGATGCGGAACAAAATCAAGCGCAAATTGCGTCACAAGCAGCGAAAACAGGTGATAAAAAAACAGAAGGAATGATTGGGGCTCAGCAAGAACGTCGATTCGATCCAGTTTTGGAGGAAACGATCGACGAGTGCATGAAGAATATCAATCTTACGAAAGTTTTGGATGAGCATCTTACAACGCGTTTACGCAATCTGATTTCTTCACGTTTGCGCGACGTTCGAAATCGAGAACAGGTTCTCGCCATGTTGCTTCGCGAAGAAAAAGTCGGTGGAGTTGAGTTAGAGGCTTCAGAGGCAGAGCGCGTGCAGAACGTTATTGAATCAACCTACGCCGAAAAACGCGGCATTGTTGAAGAAGAAGCTAAACAAAAAATCGTGGCCGTTCAGGAAGAACAAAAAAAGAAGATCGGAGAACGTAAGGAACGTGAAAGCGAGGAGCATGCAGAGTGGTATCGCCAAAAGGTTCTTGCGTCAAAAGGGGATGAAGCCTTGAGACAGATCATCGCTGAGAGCTCTCGTAAGGCTCCAGCGCCAGTTTCGGGCGCTCCAAGGCCAGCCGTGGATAGTATTTCCGGAGGCACAAAGCTTTCAAGTTTAGCCGATGAGCTTCGCTCCATGGACATTGAGTCTTATCGTCGTCAGTCGAGAGACCCAAATCAGGCAGCACAACGTATTTTTGAAAAGCTTGAATCACTCAAGCGTGAAGGATTTGAACGTTGGACTGAAGGCGTGGAGGCGTGGCGTTCAAGCGTTTTGCAACAACAATACTTACGATTAATCGCTGAAAGTTTTGCTTCAGGGAAACCTGTTTCCGAATTAGTTGAGGAAAAGAGAAAGATTGATCCAAATCTCCCGACGGCAGAAGAGCTTGGATCAATCATCGCACTCAACGGGAAGATTCAGTTTTAACTCCCTCAAACAACCGATTAACTCCCTCACCCAGGGGATTAACTCCCTCGTATTTTTTAGATTAACTCACACGTACCTTCCGATTAACTCCCTCGTTCCCTCTTGTACTCAAGAGGGAGGCGTACCTTTCAATCATATTGCACTCCTCTTGAGTACAAGAGGAGCTGGAGGAGTTATGATCCCGGATTGTGCTATACTTTAGTACATGCCAGAGAAATTCGTTGTACCTCAATTTATCGATAACGAGGATAAGATTCTCGGCCCGATTACGGTACGACAATTCGTGATTTGTTTGAGTGCAACGTTTTTGGGTTTTATCTCGTATAAAATCCTGAGTTTTGTTCCATTTATATTTGCAGCGGTTCTCATTGGAGGACTTGCGGGTGTCTTTGGTTTTTTGAAAATCAATGGTCAGCCTTTTCATTTGTTTTTTGTGAATGTGCTTCAAACGCTTATGCGGCCCGCAAAACGCGTTTGGAATAAAGAACCGACCGATGCTGAACTTCGCGCATTCATTGTGAAGCCACCAGAGATAGCACAAATCATACGAATCTATAAACCAATGCCAGCATCCACACGCCTCCGCGATCTTGCCCTCACGGTGAACACGGGCGGGGTGTATAATCCTGACAACGACAAAGAATAGGTTTCAGTGATCAGGTTTCAGTGATCAGTGTCGTACTGGTCGCCCAAACCTGATCACTGACCACTGAATACTGATCACTGCCCCAATGCCTACCATGCAAAGCAAGAAGCTCTCCGGACCAAAACCGGGTGTCCCTTCTCAGAAATTTCTCGACATCGTGGAAGTCCGCGATGATTTAGTGGTGATGCGAGACGGAACGCTCCGTTCTGTTCTTCTCGTTTCCAGTATCAACTTCGCGTTGAAGTCCGTTGATGAGCAGAATGCGATCGTTCAAGCGTACATGCAGTTTTTAAATGCATTAGACTTTCCGATCCAGGTAGTAATTCAATCTCGTCGCATGAACATTGATAATTACATGCGCCAGCTTGATGCAAGTGAGAAAGAATTATCAAACGATCTATTAAAGCGCCAGATTCATGACTACAAAGCATTCGTGAAACAGCTTGTCTCTATTGGAGAAATCATGCAGAAGCGTTTTTATGTTGTGGTGCCTTATAACCCACTTGATCAAAAAGGAGGAAGCACGCAAAAGGGATTTTTACAGCGACTTCAGGAAGTGTTAACTCCTACGATTGCTGGAAAGATTTCAGAAGACAAATTTCAAAAAATGAAATTTGATTTGAGTCTACGCGTCAACCAGATCATTGGCGGATTAAGCTCCATGTCACTGAACGCGGTTCAGCTTGATACGCAGAGCCTCATTGAGCTGTATTATCTCGTGTATAATCCGGAGTTATTCGAGTCGCAACGAATGACTGATCTTACGAAACTTCAAGTCGAATCCTAGCCCTATGGCCTTCAATCCAAACCAAAAACAAGGAATTGACCCCGCGCAACTCGTAGAGGGCGGCGTGAAGTTACAAAAAGGTCCTTCAAAGGAAGAGCTCAAAAGACAACAGGATGAGCAACGGCTCGCCCTCGAGGAGGAGCGTGTTTATCGTAAGGGAGTTGCTTCGATCAAGGATTTGATTGCTCCATCTTCAATGGTGATTGAGCCATCGTTTGTGCGTCTAGGAGACACGTATTGCCGCACTTTGTTCGTGGTAACGTATCCGCGTTATGTAACGGTCGGTTGGGCATCTCCCATTATCAACCTGTCTACGCAGCTTGATATCGCGATGTTCTTTTATCCGATTCCAGCCGATATTGTTTTGAAACAGTTGAAGCGCAAGGTAGGTATCCTTGAAGCGCAGATTTCATCAGACGCGGAATCTGGTAAGCCACGCGACCCAATCTCTGAGACCGCTTTGCGCGATATCGAACAACTTCGTGATGATCTTACACAGGGGATTGAGCACTTTTTTCAATTTGCTTTTTACACGACGTTCTACTCAACGGATAAGGACGAGTTGGAGCGCATTACAAGCCAGGTAGAGAGTACATTCGGTTCTACCTTGATCTATACACGTCGCGCCTATTTCCAGGCTGAACAAGGTTTCAATTCGACATTGCCAACCGGGAATGACGAATTGCAGATCACGTTTAACATGAGCACGTCGCCAATCGCTTCGAGCTTTCCATTCACTTCAGCGGAGCTCACAAGCGATAACGGTATTTTGTATGGCGTGAATCGTCACAATAACTCGTTGATTATTTTTGATCGCTTTTCCCTTCAAAATGCGAACGCGATTATTTTCGCGACGTCCGGAGCTGGTAAATCATATACGGTCAAACTCGAGATCATCCGTTCACTCATGATGGGTGTAGATGTCATCGTTATTGATCCGGAAATGGAATATAAAGCGCTTTCGGATGCGGTCGGTGGTACATATATCAACATTTCTCTTGCTTCTCGTTCAAAGATCAATCCATTTGATTTGCCACGGCCAACCGGAGAATCATTTTCTGTTGAAGATATTATTCGTAGTGCTGTTATTACGATTAAGGGTTTGTTGCGTTTGATGCTTGGAAAAGTTACCACGATCGAAGATTCCATTTTGGATCGTGCTTTGCTTGAAACATACGCAAAGAAAGATATCGTTCCAGGTTCAGATTTGAGCAAGATAGAGCCGCCTGTTCTTTCTGACTTTCAAGACATTTTGGAAGGTATGGAAGGGACTGCTGAGTTAATCGTAAAGATGAAGAAGTTTACAGAAGGAACATTTGCTGGATTGTTGAATTCGCCAACAACAGTGCAAATGAATAACCAACTCGTCACGTTCTCGGTGCGTGACTTGGAAGACGAAATGCGACCGATGGCTATCTACACAATCATTAACTATATCTGGAACGTAGTTCGCTCTGAACGCAAGAAGCGCATTCTCGTGATCGATGAAGCGTGGTGGCTTATGCAGAACGAAGATTCGGCAAAGTTTATCTTTGCGCTCGTGAAGCGTTGTCGTAAATATTACCTTGGAATCACAACCATCACTCAGGACGTGAACGACTTTTTGACTTCCCCATACGGTCAGGCCATTGTGACAAATAGTTCGATGCAGATGCTGTTAAAACAATCTCCCGCGTCCATCGATCTTATCGCTCGAACGTTCCTACTCACTCAATCTGAGAAGTATTTGTTACTTGAATCTGGTGTTGGTGAAGGCATCTTCTTTGCTGGATCCAAACATGCAGCCATTCAGGTTGTGGCCTCCTACACAGAAGATCAAATTGTTACAACCAATCCTGAACAATTGCTCAAAATTGAAGCGCAAAAGAAAGCATTTGCCGCAGAACAAGCTGAGCAAGCCTAAACTCTACAACCTATGCAAAGACGTAATATCTTCATCGTTCTCTTCATTGCAGCCCTGCTTGGTATTGGAGCTGTTGTATGGTTTATTTTGAAGCCAGTTCTTCCTTCCTTGCCGACAAATACCACAAAACAGCCACCAGCATTACCAGCAGAAATCCCATTTGATCCGACCAAGTCTGGATTAAAAGCCGCCACAACAACGGCTGTTTCCATCGATCTCAATTCACCACAGGAAAAGGAACGCCAGGCCGAAGAAGCGATCAAGCGCCTCGCAAATGATTTTGCAGCGCGCCAAGGTACGTATTCCAGTTCAGATAACTTCGAAAGCTTACGTGCTATCACTGCCTCAGTTACGCCCACATTAAAAACAAAACTTGATTCACGCCTTGCACAGCTTCGAGCAGACCATCCAGCGTTTGGTGATTCATGGACTCAATCCATTCGCGTTCTTTCAACCGAACTTGATAACGCTTCCATCCCTCTGATCGGTCGTGCCGATGCAAAAGTCACTATTCAAGCGCAGCAGGTGACGACTGTAAAAACAGTTGACCAGGCGGCAACGGTCGTCTTGACCGTACTGTTCGTTAAACAAGGTGACAAGTGGATTCCTTCGGATGTTTCGCTTCAACCATACAATCCTTAATTTTCTTTTTCCGCCATTTTGTATTGGTTGTGAAAAAGATGGGGCCTGGCTTTGTCAGGCCTGTTTGATTGCTATTCCGTTTCTCTCGTTGGATACTATTGAATCGATCCATCTTGCTCCGTATTCCAATCCAACTGTTCGAAAGCTCGTGACAAATTTAAAATACAAATCAGCAACGTGTCTTTCAGATTCAATCAGAGCCCTCCTGTTGCGATATAAGAACGAGAACACAATTCCACACCACAATAGCAGAATCACGATCACGAGCGTTCCTGCGTCAGATAAACGTCTCAGAGAGCGTGGTGTAGATCAAGCGGCGATCATCGCGGACGGGCTTCGTGAGTATTGGTATCCAAATGCGATTCGAGAAACGGTATTAATACGTACAAAACACACAGTACCAAACGCAAAACTTAAAGATGAACGTGCGAGACAGGGGAATATAGCTGGTGCTTTTGAAATTCTTAAGCCAGTTTCAGGCACCGTTATCCTTGTAGACGACGTTTTCACAAGTGGCGCTACCATGAATGAGTGTAAACGAGTTCTTCTAGAGGCTGGAGCTGAAAACGTTATCCTATTTACAATCGCAAAGGGATGAAACATACTGAAGTACTAATCTAAACAATAATTTCATGAACAAAAATCTAAAATTGGGATTTATTTCAGCCTTTGCTTTACTTGCGCTCGCAGGAGCTGGCTGTGGAACCACCGAAGAGAAAGAAAAGCCAGAAGCTCCTGCAGCTCCGATCAATTCCGCTCCAGTCGTTGAAGATACGGGGTTGGAATACTCATTCGCTGATGTAAAAGGGCATAGCTCAAGTACGGCTTGCTGGACAGCTGTGAACGGGAGCGTATACGACGTCACAAAATGGATTTCTCAACATCCAGGTGGCGAAAAGGCTATCTTGGGATTGTGCGGAAACGATGGTTCTGCCGCATACGACAAAAAGCACGGCGGGCAAGCTCGTCCTGAATCAGAATTAGCTAATTTCAAAATTGGGACCCTGAAGACCGAATAAGTTCCGAAAAGTTTTCTACATTTCCAATCTCCAGCGCTTTGCTGGAGATTTTGTATTTTTCACGTGCTTGCTCAAGTGAAAGATCTGTATTTATAAGTCCGTGTTCGAGAGCAAAACGATCAGCTAGGCCAGTTACAAACGGAGCGAGCGAATAAAAGGGAATGCGTCCAGGAGTTACACGATTAATATGATATCCAATGCGTGACGTACAATTCGCGAAAAGAGTGTTATACCATTCTGGTTTTACGGCGAGACTATTCATTTCATTCGCCATATCCACGAACAAAGCGCGTGCTTTTTCTTGTGTTGTTTTCACTGGATAGACAAAAACTTCATCTTTTCGGATGTTGGTTCTTGCAAAGATCGTATCCCTTTCATCAGCCGCGATGTACATGATTGGATATGTGTGGAACATCCCTTTCACTAAATCATATTTTTGGCCTTTTAGCTTACGCGCCTCAATGGAAATGCTTAAGTATTGCTGATTCTCGAATTCAAAAGAGAGGAATGTGTGCGCAGCGAGAGCGTTTTCTTGAAATGGATCGGCAATAAACCAAACTTGTTTTAGTTTGGTCAGATCAAATGTCTTATCGTAATACGCGGGAATGGCGTCCTTCTCTTCTTCACTGCCATTGTAGCGAAAGTTCCGGATGTTCTTTACCGTCACGAGATCGCCATTGAATTCAGCCGTGGAAAGAACGGAGAGAGCTGATTGCCAATCGCCAGTTTTCGATGGCGTATCAAATACAAGCCACCCAATCACTCCAACAAGGAGTACTACAGCCCCGATCAAGAGCGATTTGCGCATAGGTTATTTCTGCTTCTTGTCTATGTAATATTTTGCGGCTTTCACAGCGATACTTCCACCAGGGACAAACATACCTACCGCATCAGCACCAATATCAAACAAGAAATTCTGATCAAGCACCTTACCGAAATATTCCGTAAACACTCGATTACCTGCACGAACTTCTCCCGTGAGCCCATCTACCTCAAGAATTCCTTCCTTTTGTTTCGATGCCCAGGCGTATTTGAAGGCATACACGGGATGATAATAGAGATCGACACACGTGACTTCAACCTGCTCGGCGAGAATCGTGTCTGCTTGGATGCCTTTGATCATCTTGGAGAGAGAATCACGCATGATCGCTGAAACGCGGGCTTGAGGTGGAATGAGAATCGCTCCAGCCTCAACCTGATCCTGAAGCTGTCCAGTCACCTCATGCGGCTTCATCGCAAGGAAAGCCTGAAGTTGTGGCGCTGGTTTCCCAGTAATTCCGTCAATCAAATTTTCATCAAGTTCTTCCTGCAAACAATATTCCAAGACGGGGATATGTACATTCCCATTCAAGTTCTCGTATTTGATGTCATGCACGGTCACGGTTTTTACTTCTTTCGCGCTCACTGGAACTTTATACGTGGCAGTTCGGGTGTATTCATATCGCGCTTTTGCGGATACATGCCAAAAAGGTTCATAGCGATGCTCGCTGTAGAGTAGCGTGAAGTCTTCGTCTTTTGGACGACTTAAAAAACTTGCTGCTTTGCTGAATGCATCAAAAGCGCTGACTTTCTTTTGCCATGCTTTTTCTTTTGCCTCTTCTGGAGAGACGACATCCTTTAATAGCAATATTCGTTGTGTTGCGACTTCAATTTGCATAGGGTTTACCCAATTAGATGTAATTTCTGCGTTCTGGTCAAACCTTTGATCTGCGCCTCGCGTTTTCTTGCGGCCGATTCCGATTCTTGCGCTTCGCTCCAAACAAGCGCAACCGGAAGGTGGCTGCGCGTATACGCGGCCCCTTTGCCAAGATTGTGACGCTTTATCCGTTCCTCCACATTATTCGAAATACCTGTGTAGAGGCTACCGCCTTTGCATTTGAGGATATACACGGACCACTGACTCATAGGTTTAGGCGAAGCCTGGGAAAAAGTCCTTCTTGATTTGCGAAGATGGGATTCCAAGCTTTTTCAATGCTGATTCGAACGCGACTACCGCCACATGAGGACCAGACAAGTAAAAAAAACTATCTTTATAGTCAGGAACCTCTTTTGCAATCATCTTGTCGTCAATAAATCCAGTTGCGCCTTTCCAATTTGATGGAAGCGATTTGGCGTCAGTAAGTGTGTACACCGTTTTAATGCCAAGCTTCTTCTGAGCTTCATCAAAGATATCTTTATAAGCGATATCTCCAACCGTGTTATTTGAATAAAGCAACACGACAGAGCGCACTTCCTTTTCATCTACGAGATACTTAATCATACTACGAAATGGAGTCACGCCGATTCCACCCGCAATAAACACGAGTTTTTTTGTTGTATCCGTTGGCATGACAAAGTCTCCAGCGAGCTGAGCAGCTACGATCACATCTGTCGGACTCATGCTAATAAGCGCTTCCTTAAATGTGCTGCTCTTTGGATAAAACTTGATTCCCATGCGCATGTCAGATTCTGTAGGCGAAGAAGCGATCGTGAAGTAACGTCTATTTCCACGATTATCAGGACTTTCATGCGCCATGGTCCATTCCATATATTGCCCTGGCTTGAATTTGAATGGACGATCTGGCGTAAAGACAAAATCGTAGGTATTGCTTGCGACTTCTACGCGTTCTTTCAAGTGAAGCATGAACTTATCTTTGGAACCTACGAGATAGGCGAATACATTACCAACAAGCAGTGCAATTTCTGGAGTGAAGTAGAAAGATCCAATATGCACCCAAGGCGCAAACAGAACGCCAACCAAAGTCGCAAAAATCAATCGTTCATTACGAATTTGCGGCGCCGTTAGCGGTTCAGTGAACATCACGAATGCGAAGAAGAAGAGTGGCGTCTCAATGAGCGACTTAGTGATAAGGATATTCAAATTGCTTCCTTTGAGAATTCCAGCGCCGATGATCGATACAAGTGCGGCGAATAAAAACATGAAAGCCATGTCAAAACGGCGAATCTTTTTTACGATCAACAACCCACCGATCAATACTGCTGGCAACATGACCGCTGATCCAATCCACCAACTTGCGGATTGATTGATAGTGAGTGCGGTCAATGCCACGGCAAACGCTGCAGGGTTAAAGATATGCTTTTTACGAATGGTGAAGATATACTTCGACGCCATCGCCCAAACCGATGCCCAACTCGCCATGATGAAATAGGAAAGATCAAAAGGGGATGTTGGTGGTGAGACAATCAACGCAAGAATAAGCGCCGTGATAAACACCGACTCCGTATTTGTCGGCGCCCAAAAGAAACGCGCGCTTAACTCATTCGCTGCCCAGTTTACGGCCACGAAAAAGAATACAGAAAACGCAAGTGCAAACGGATTAAATGGGAGCAAGCCAAATGCGCTGAGGACCACGGCGATAACAAGAAATAGTTCGAGCACATACAAAACAAGTTTGTACATGGTGACTTTGTTCAAGATGTTGTCGATGAATTTCAGCATATAGTTATGTATATTGTTCGAATCCGCTTGTCATGGTCGCGATCCCATCCCTATCGATCATGTATCCTTCAAAACCGGGCAATCCTTCAATAAATTCTATTCCTTTTCTTTTCATGGCGAATGCGGCTGTTGCGAATCGATCCGCTTCGTGGACATTTGGCCCAATCACGGTGAGGCTTACGATTTCATCTATGTGCTGGTCTTTCGCGAATGGATCGTAAATGTGTTGGCCTCGAATGTATGTTCCTGATGTAGCAACTCCACGATCTTCCAAGTGCATCACTTTGACTATTTCTGTTTGATCAAATGGATGTTTGATGCCGATGTCCCATCGTTTTCCTGAGACTTGTATGTCTCCACCAACGTCTACAAAAAATATGTTCATGCCCAATTTCTTCAGTAGTTTTGATGCTTCATAGATCGCCCAGCCTTTTACGATCCCTGATGGATCCAGACGGCCATTTCTATCCCGAATGTCAAAATATCCAGACGTGGCTTGTTTTGTTTCTTCACATAAATCAAAAATCAATCGCATCTCTTTGCTTGCTTCAGAAGCGGGGATGAGACCGTCATTAATTTTCGTGATTTCACTCGTTGTTTTATAGACACTAAATTGTTCATCAATTGATCGAAAGTAATCGAATACTTGATCCATGATTTCTTGTGTAACCGAAGTATCCTCGATCTCAACGGTGATCGGCATCCCCATGATGAGCTCGGTCTGCTTCATCTGATTATAGTTTTGCTTTTATGAGCGCAGCTGCGAGTGATTCTCGAAATGCGCCGCTGGTTGCAGAGGCTCCTGAAACAGTTGCGACGTTTGCGTTTTGCACTTTAATCGTTTCTGTTTTTAAGATCGGCATCGCGTAGTTGTTTATGCTGATCGAACGACCGCGATCCTGCGGGTGATCAAGGAAAATAACATTTGAAATCTTACCGCCAGAAATCACAACTTGAACCTGAACGTTTCCGTAAAAAGCATCCGCAATGGAGCCGTTATATGTTCCATCTTTATATTGACCAGTGGGTTTTGGGGTTGGAACAGGGGTTGGGACCGGTTTCGGAGTCGGTACTGGAACCGGCGTTGGGGTTGGTATCGGTGTTGGGGTTGGGGTTGGGGTTGGAATTGGAGTAGGAGCGGGTGTTGGTGTTGGAATTACAACTGGCGCTGGAGTCGGCACTGCAGGGATATCGATCGTGAGTGGATCCGTACCTGTCTGCCCCTGAACGACCACGGCAGGAACGGTTGCGACCGTATTCTGACTGTTTGGCTGCGTGAATATGACAAACGCGGCATAGGTGCCGATCAAAAGGAACGAAAAGATGAATTTCTTCATAAATCAGGATTATTCTAACATCCAATTGGGATGTTTACTAACGTATTACGCAGGCGTGCGAAATTCATTTCATTATGATATACATCACCGCGTCACTACACACATGGAATTCTTCACTCGACCTGTTGCAGCGGGGGCAATCATGGCCTCTGGTAATGAACTATCAGAACTCATTACGGACCTTGCAGAATTGCCAAAAGCTCAAACGATCGTAGAATTCGGTCCAGGAACTGGCGTCTTCACGAAAGAGATCATCCGAAAGATGAGTGCAGATGCCTTGCTCATTTCCATAGAAAAGGATGGGCAATTTATCGAACGTCTCAAAACTGAATTTCCAAACGTTAGGTTTTATCATGACGCAGCTTCAAGCATCACAAAGCATTTGCAAGACAACGAACTAGCGACTTGTGATCGAATCGTCTCCGGACTTCCATGGTCGATATTTAGCGAACAAATACAAACCGAGACTTTGAAAGCGGCATACGATTCATTAGTCCCTGGAGGGATGTTTCTCACGTTCGCATACATTCACAGCCAATTTCTTCCTGATGGTATTCGTTTTAAACGTCTACTCAAGCGCACCTTTAAAGAAGTTCATCGTTCACGAATCGCTTGGAAGAATGTACCACCTGCGTTTGTGTACGTGTGTAAAAAATAGAATCTTACATAAAACAACACCCGCGTTTCGGCGGGTGTTGTTTTATGGCGGAGAGGGTGAGATTCGAACTCACGGTACGGTTTCCCGTACGACGGATTTCAAGTCCGTTGCTTTAGACCACTCAGCCACCTCTCCAGCGACGAAATATTAAGTGTTATTACGGCATTTGTCGAGTCCTTGCTTTTGCTTGAAAACGCCAGTAAGATAGCCCCGCTTTAGCCACGGAGAGGTACCCAAGAGGCTGAAGGGGGGAGATTGCTAATCTCCTAGGGGATCAAAAGTCCCGCGAGGGTTCGAATCCCTCCCTCTCCGCCATGAATCATGCCGACCCAAATTGGGTCGGTATTTTCGATCATATTTCGCACTATTTCTTTTACTGAAGTGACTTGGATGATATCTTTTATCTGTGTGTCACCTAGCAATAAGAATGCAATTTATAAGTATTAAATAACCCCTGCCACCCAATTAATTTTTATGAATGAAAAAATAGTATACGCAGAATTATTAAAACCATCATGGGCTCCGCCAAGCTGGGTTTTTGGACCAGTGTGGACGGTTTTATATGCGATTATCGCGGTCTCTTTCGGTACGGTGTTTTACAAGGCATTTACTAAGCAGATCCCGTGGATCGTGGCACTACCTTTTGCGCTCAACCTACTTTTCAATTTCGCTTTCACACCAATACAATTCCGTTTGGTAAATAATTTCCTCGCATCAATCGACATCCTGCTCGTCGTCGGCACGCTCGTTTGGGCACTCTATGCGGTTTGGCACAATGTGCCCGAGCTCCGCTGGACTGTGTATGCCAACATTCCATACTTACTCTGGGGAGCATTCGCAACTTGTGTGCAATTAACCATAACGTATTTGAATAGATAGCTTATGCGCGTATGGGACATACATCCAAAACATTTGTGCCGGAAGCATTTGCTGGCTGAACACAGAGAGCTTCACGGACTTTGGAATATTTTAACCAAACACAAAGGTAAAGGTGGGTATTCGAGGCATCCGGAAACTTTGCGCTGGGTGGGCAAACAAAAAGCACTATACAATCGGCACGAAGCATTGGTGAAAGAATTTTCTCGCCGAGAGTATCAGCACCACACCCCGCTTGATAAAAGATTTGCCACTGGTATTGGTAGTCAAAATATATTCATCAACACCATTGCAGACCAAAAAATAATTTTAAAACAGAAACCTTGCGAATGTCCTTTACACATGTAGGGAGCAACATCCGCCATCGCACAAACCGACCCATGTGGGTCGGTTTTGCTATACTCCTTTTATATGAACCAGCTCATTGAAGCTTTTGGTTGGTACGGAACCGTTGCGATTGTAACCGCATACGCACTTGTCAGTTTTTCCTACATAGAACCGACAAGCTTGATTTATCAGTTGCTAAACATCACGGGCGCCTTAGGGATTGTGACGATTTCTTTTCACAAGAAAACATATCAACCTGGTGTGCTGAACATCATCTGGACCGTGATCGCCTTGATCGCTATCGTGAAGTCATTCATCTAAACACTATGTCCTCCAGCAAAAAGACCGCAAAGATCTCGCTAATCGTTGGTTTGCTTGCGCTTGTCGGCATCTTCATTCCGAGTTTGATGGGAATCGATGGATTCGATGGCGGTTTTGCGATTTCAGCAGTATGCGTATTGGTATCGCTAACGGCATTTGTGACCGCGATTGTGTACTGGGTGATGGCAAAAGGCGAAAAACGCATTCAAACTGGCGATGCGCTCGTTCATTGGACATACACCGATGAAGAGTGGAACAAATATGTTGAGGTTGAGAAACTTGCAGACGCTTCATCAAAAACAACCATTTTGAAGATTATCATTGGTTTCTGTGTTTTGTTTGCCATTATTTTTTATATTGCCGATCCAGAGAGCGGAAAATTTGTCGCGATGATGATGGCCGGACTTGCCATACTCATGACATTCGTCGCTATCATGTCTATCCGTTCAACCAAGAAATTCTTGAAGACAAAAGCAGAAACATACATTTCAAGAGATGGAATTTTGTTTGGAGACAAATTCTGCACATGGACTATGGCTGGTACAAAACTTGAAAAGATCACGCTTCATGAAACAACCGACCCAGCTATTGTCGATTTTGACTACTCCATTTTCATGCCAAGACAGGGGAGACAACATCACAATATCCGTGTTCCAGTGCCAAATTCCGAACGTAAGGCTGTACGAAGTATGCTCGGTGAGATTGGGGCGGAAGTATTTGAATTATAATTTCCTGTGATATAATCGATCATAGTAAATTATGATCATTCGAGATGTATATCATCCACGTGTCGAGACCGTGCTCGAGTCTCAAAGTATCGAGGCGGTGCTTAAACACATGGTCAGGCACTCATTCAATGGGTTTGTGGTCATTAATGACCACAAAAAAGCTGTAGGTGTCATTTCAATTCAAGACATTGCCGCCGCAGTTGTGCCTCATCAGTTTCAAGATAACGTTTCCATGGCGTCCGCTATGTATCGAAAAGGATTCTTCCATCAGGAGTGTATACGAGTGAAGCATCTAAAAGCTAAGGATGTGATGCGCACAGATTACATTTCTGTTGATCTGAAAACGAGTATCATGGCAGTTGCCTCCGATTTCTTAAAAAATGATTTGTATATTGTTCCTGTTATTGAAAAAGGCAAACTCGTAGGAATCGTCACGCGAACAGAGATTAAAAAGGCGCTCGTTGAAGCAATGGGAAAATCAGAAGCCTCATATGAATGAAGTTAATCTTTCGATATTTTCTTTTATCTCGCTGATCGTATTAAGCGTCGTTTACTATTTCTTAATCTCAGAAAAATTAAATAAAGTACTTGTGGCAATGTATGGGGCTGTGTTTCTCATATTCATGCAAGTATTTCGAGACGCGACGCATACGTCTCAAGAAAATGCTTTGCTATTCGTTAGCAAAAATCTTGATGTGCTCGGATTTGTTATTGGCATGATGATATTAGTCGGTATCGTTCGAGAATCAGGCATCTTTGAAGCAGCGGCGCTCAGTCTCGTGAAGTTAGTACAAGGGAGACCTCGACTTCTCTTGATCGCTCTCGCATATCTCACCATGGTCATGACGGTGTTTCTATCAAACATCCCAACCATGCTTATTTTGGCACCAATATTATTCGTGCTCATCCGTGAATTAAAACTCCCTTTTCTCCCGTATTTACTTACCGTCGTCACGTTTGCGAATATCTCCGGCTCCATGACACCGATTTCCGATCCAACGACTTACTATCAAGCGAAAACAGTTGGTCTTGGTTTTATGGAAGTGGTTACAAATTCTGGCTTGATTGCACTCGCCGTTTCCGTCGTAACGATTCTATTCGTCTTGGTGGTCTTTCATAAACAGCTATCGGCCGTTCATGTCTCAAAGAAGGATGTTGCTGCCTTCAAGCCAATGTCTGCGATTCGCAACAAACGAACTCTTGCAATTGGTTTGCCGTTACTTGTGGGTGCTATTCTCCTCATGACGCTTAAAGAGTGGATATTTACTCTTACAGGTGCCACTCTTGATAATGCAACCATTACATTAACAGCTGGATTCTTTGCCATGTTCATCTTTCATCGGGAACCAAAAAAGATCTTTAGTGAATTGATCGACTGGGAGACTGTATTCTTCTTTCTTGGGTTATTCGTGGTTGTTGGAGCGTTAGAATTTACGCATGTTGTTCCATTCTTCGCTCAAACCTTAATTTCATGGACCGGTGGATCCATGACATGGCTTCTAGCGATCGTTTCCATGGGATCAGGCGTGCTCTCGACGTTTATCGATAACGTTCCTTATAACATTACGATGGTTGGAGCTATTCAAGAAATGGCGAAAACGGGCATTGTGGTCTATCCACTTTGGTGGGCCTTAAACCTCGGCACTTCGATTGGTGGTGCAGGATCTCCGATTGGAGCGGCTTGCAACGTCATCGCATTCAGCCAAGCAGAGAAGGAAAATATTCACGTTCCATTTTTTAAGTATCTTGCTTACGGTTTACCACTCGTTTTGATTAATAGTTTTACTGCATTCATTATTCTTGTCTTGAAATACCATGCATAAAAAAGACCCTGGGATCAGATTGATCCCAGGGTTACTTGCGACGATCTAGTGTTTCTCGTATGGCGACTGCGATGTCCTGGATCGTGAATGGCTTTTGCAGGAAGCGAGCATCTCGCCTCGACTGTTTTTCTTTTTCCGTAAAACTCTCTTGAGAGTATCCGGACATGTAGACCGTGGGGATTTTGAGATGAGCGGACAGTTCAAATCCGTTCATACCAGGCATCACCACATCCGTCATGAGAAGATCGATGTTGGAATGGCTTTCGAAGAATTGAATTCCTTCTTGAGCCGATGACACCACATGCGGCGTATATCCGAGTCGCACCAGCATCCTTCTAACCAGGATCTGGATACTTTGCGTGTCTTCGACGACCAAGATCGTCTCCGTACCCCCTGGGTACGATGGTATCTGAAAATCTTCCCCGTCTTTCGACATGTGTTCGTGACGTGGAAGGTAGACCTTGAACGTCGTCCCTTGGCCCTTGATGCTCGTCACTTCGATAAAACCATTGTTCCGATACACGATGTCGTGAACGATGGCGAGCCCTAGGCCAGTGCCCTTGTCAACGTTTTTCGTGGTGTAGAACGGCTCGAAGATGTGTTGCAGTGTTTCGACATCCATCCCGCAACCATCATCGCTCACGGAAAGCCATACATACCCACCAGGAGTGATGTTCGTATGCATTGGTGCCACGGGCGCACTCATCACACGGACACCGGTAGCAATCACCACATGTCCTGATTGAGAGATCGCATCTCTCGCGTTGATGCAGAGGTTTATGATGGTCTGATCAATTTGAATTGGGTCAATACTCACGAGTAGTTGGCTCGGAATTGGCTTCCAATTCAAATGGATGGATTCGCCCAAGAGCTTTTGTAGCATCTTGAGCGTGCTGGTAATTGACTCATTCAAGTCCATCACCTTCGGTACGAGCTGCTGCTTGCGTGTGAACACAAGCAGTTGTCGCGAAATGTCAGCTGCGCGACTTGCGGCTGTCCGTATCTGATTCAAATCCTCTTGAAGCATGGACTTATCTGGGTCCTCGAGCGCGAGCTCGGTATGACCCAGTATGACTGCAAGCATATTGTTGAAGTCGTGAGCAACGCTGCCCGCGAGCTTCCCCAACAGCTCCAGCTTTTGTGAATGTGCAAGTTCAGCATGCAATCTCACGCTTTCGCGTTTGGTTTGAACGCGTTCCGTGATATCGCGAATGAAAACGACCATCCTTCCACCTTCGATATCAGCATACTGGATGCTGCTTTCAATATCGAAAATAGAGCCGTCTTTCCCTCGATGCTTGGTCTCAAAACGAGCCGCACCACGTTCTTTGATCTGCCAAGTTCTCTCGACGATCTCGAGACTCGACTCAATCGCTTCGAAGGAGCCGATGGTCATGCCGATCAGTTCCTGGCGCGTGTACCCGCTCATGCGGCTATAGGCCTCATTCGCGTCCACGATCCGCCCCTCCATATCGACCAGCCAAAATCCGTCCATGACCGATGCGAGAACCTTGCGGTACCGTGTTTCTCGAATACACGGGATACCAGCCGTATGTTCACACTCAGCAATCTCTTCATCCGATTTTACAACCTTCATCTTCACCTCCTCTCTTTTGCCCTCGCAGATAATACTTAAATACAATCATTGTCAAGATCAATCCCAACCGTATTTGCGGATAAACCACGTCTTAATAATCTGGGTCAAAATAAAATACGTAACAAGGAATAACGCGAGATAACCCCAGAAAAGTAATGGAAGCGGAGTAAATCCTAGAGTTCCCGCCACAGGAGAGTAGGGAAGCCAGGCAGCTATGGAACAGACAATCAAGGTTCCTAGGGTAAGTGGCACACTCGCACGGCTCTGAAAGAACGGGATTTTATTCGTTCTAATCACGTGAATGACCAGGGTTTGCGTGAAGATCGACTCGACAAACCACCCCGTGTGAAAGAGCGCTGGGTTCATCCAGCTATTAAAGACATACAACATGAGAAAGAACGTCGCATAGTCATACAGTGAGCTAACTGGCCCAATCCAGAAGATGAACTGGCGGATTCGATCGATTTTCCACTGACGTGGTTTTGCGAGATATTCTTTATCAACTTTGTCTGTTGGGATGCCTAACTGCGACAAGTCATACATGAGATTGTTTGTGATGACCTGCAGAGGAAGCATTGGTAAAAATGGCAAGAAGATACTTCCCCCCACAATACTGAACATGTTTCCAAAATTCGAACTCGCTGTCATCTTGATGTACTTCACGATATTGCCGAAAGCACGACGACCTTCCACCACGCCATCTTTCAAAACCATCAAACTCGATTCAAGCAAAATAATGTCCGACGACTCTTTCGCGATATCAACGGCCCCATTAACGGAAATTCCTACATCGGCGGCTTTGAGAGCGGGTGCATCATTAATTCCGTCGCCCATAAAGCCTACTACGTGACCCTTGCTCTTAAGCGCTCGAATGATTCGCTCTTTGTGTGAAGGTTCAAGCTTGCTGAATACCGTTACTCGTTCCGTTGCGAGAGCGAGGGTCGCGTCGTCCATATCTTCAATGTCACTGCCCAAAAGCATCCCTTCCACCGAGAGCCCCACCTCTGAGCAGACTTTCCGCGTTACTAACTCATTATCACCGGTAAGCACCTTTACCATCACCCCATGTGCTGCAAGCTCAGCTACCGCCTTTGAAGCCGAGGCTTTTGGCGGATCAAGAAATGCAAGAAAACCGATGAGTGTCATTTCTGACTCATCAGTATTCTCATACATCGTTTTTGCATGGCTTAGCTTTTTTGTTGCAATGGCGATTAATCGAAACCCATCTTTACTAAGTTTGGTTACCAGATCTTCCTTATGTGTGTGATGATGCTTTTCCAAACTCACCACCTTACCTTCAGAGACGACGTTATTGCATTGTGCGAGCACTTCTTCAACTGCTCCCTTGCAAATCAAAAGATGACCACCATCAACGCCTTCAACCACAACCGACATGCGGCGACGTTGAAAATCAAAAGGAAGTTCATCAATTTTTTTATACTGTTTAACTAATCCCTGACAATTTATTCCTTCGTGCTTCACAACCGCATCGTCAAGCAAATTCACCAACCCCGTCTGATAGCAACTATTGATATAGGCTAAATCCAGTAGCGGCGAGCTTTCTTTGCCATCAATATCCACGTGGCGAATGAGCACAACGCGGCCTTCGGTAAGGGTACCGGTTTTATCCGTGCAAAGAACATCCATGGCACCAAAATCCTGAATCGCATTCAAACGTTTTACAATAACCTTTTTGCGCGACATTTCGAGTGCACCTTTTGAAAGATTGACCGTAACGATCATCGGCAGCATCTCTGGAGTCAAACCAACCGCCACCGCAAGAGCAAATAAGAATGCCTGCAACCAATCTCCCTTCGCGAAACCGTTAATAAGAAAAACCGCTGGAACCATCACACCAATGAATTTGAGAATGAGCCACGTATAACGATCGACTCCGCGGTCAAAGCTCGTTGGACCCTCGGCTTGGGCGGCGAGATCGGTAGCGATCACACCAAATTTAGTCGTTGCACCCGTTCCGATCACGACCGCTGTGGCTGTTCCGCTACTTACGTTCGTTCCCATGAAACACACGTTTGGTAAATCCAATACATTTTTTGTGACGGCAGTAACACGATCTGATTGTTTTTCAACAGGGAGAGATTCTCCCGTAAGACTCGCCTGATCGATATAGAGATTGCGCGAGGAAATGAGTCGCACGTCCGCAGGAACCATGTCGCCAGCTGAAAGATGAATGATATCTCCAGGGGCAATACATCGAAGAGAAATATCATGCACTCTCCCATTTCGCATGACTTTCACGGTTGTACGCGTGAGTGCTTTCAAGTGTTCGGCAGCTTTATCAGCGCGCATGTCTTGAATAAACCGAAGCGTGATACTCATCACCAACATGAAACAAATCAAAACTGTTGCCTTGAGATCACCTGTTAATGCAGAGATACAACCGATAACGAGCAACAACACGCTCAAAGGATCATTCGCATTCTTCAACAAGAAATGATACCAAAGCTGTTTATGTTCTGAAGCGATCTCATTATGACCATACAGATCCAGTCTTCGACGCGCTTCGTTGTGAGAGAGGCCTTCGTTTGTTACCTCAAGCGAGGCAAGCACCTTTGAAGCTTCTTGTGTTGCGGCATACGAAATCTCAACTCCATTGAGCGACTTTTTATAAAGGGACATCTCACGTTTCATAGAGTGAAGATACCATATTTACAGGGGATCTTGCCAGAGAGTATCCATTAGATTATAGTAGAGTTGCTGTTGTTTGAAAGGAGGTACGCATGAATATCGGGTTGGATTTCGACGGCGTAATCGCCGACGGAGACCGCCTGAAGTCAGCGGTTCTCCTTGATCAATACGGCATTCACATCCCGCCAGAACTCTGCAAACGAAAGTTTGCCGTTCAACGTGGGTATGTGAGTGAGGAAGTATACGAAGACGTCCTACGCAGAGTATTCGAAGACGAATACATGCACTCCCAGATTGTGCCGATACCTGGGGCCGTGGATGGAATTCGTGAACTGATGGATAAAGGCTTCTTTCCGCGCATTGTCACGGCAAGAGGACCAGCCGCTGGGCAACACGTTGCCCCATGGCTCCGTCAGCACGGATTAGATCTACCGGTCACTTGCGTTGGTCGATATGGACTAAAAACAGAAGCCTGCAAAGGCTTGGGAGCATTCGTGGATGATAATCTCATCCACCTCCTTCCGCTCAAAGACAAGGTTCCACGGCTCTTTCTCTTTGGATCCAGACTGGAAACGAGACCCACCTGGACTCCGAATGGCATCAAGCGCGTTGCGCGTTGGACTCACCTCCAGCCACGATTCCGCAAGTATGCCCGTGTTGCATGACCCACTTTTCCCCCTACGCTCTGGTGAGCTTCGGAGGACAGAGTGGGATTTTCATCTAGGAAACTTGACAGAGAAATACAAAAAATATAATCTAAAATTCTTCTAGAATAATATTTACCCACTCTATATTATGGCTACGATCAAGAAACCAAAGTACAACACAGGAAAGATTGCCAGCAATATTAAGAAGCATCGCGCCAAGCACGAGTTGTCCCGCGAAGAGCTCGCCAAGAAGGCGAAAGTAAACTACAACACGATTATCAAGCTTGAATCGGGTGCGAACAAGAACCCAACGATCAAGACCATTCTCGGAATTTGCACGGTGTTCGGCTGCGTCATCGAAGAGGTTATTACCTAATACTCACATCAAACGGGGACAGGCCCCGTTTTTTGTTTCATACTATTCCTATGCTCAATCCAGGATCACGCGCACCAAATTTCACCTTGCCCGATCAAGAGGGGAAAATGCACACGCTCTCCGACTTAAAAGGGAAGTGGGTATTGTTGTATTTTTATCCGAAAGACAGCACACCGGGCTGCACAAAAGAAGCTTGCACGATTCGTGATCATTACGATTCATTTAAGGACATGGGAATCACCGTGCTTGGCGTAAGTACTGATTCCGTCCGAAGCCACGCGAAATTTGTTGAAAAATACACGCTTCCATTCACATTGCTTGCTGATGAGGATAAGACCGTCGTAGCTTCGTACGAAGTTTGGTCGAAGAAGAAGTTTATGGGTCGGGAATATATGGGAGTACTACGCGTCAGCTATCTGATTGATCCAATGGGAAAAATCGCAAAAGTATATGAAGAGGTAAAACCAGCAGATCACGCAGAAGAAGTACTTCGAGACACCAAAGAATTGATCTAGGTGTGATATAATAGAGAGGTATGAACTCTTTTCCTCAAGAGGTGGAAGACGCGATTGCTAAAAGTCAGGATGCTTTCGTCTGGGAAGCTCCCTCCTACTTGAAGTTTGAACGAGGTCCAAGTTGGTATTTCATCATGACCTTGTCTGCGATTGCGCTCATGGCATTTGCTGTTTGGACCGCGAACTTCATGTTCGCGTTCATCATCTTGCTCATGGCTATTCTGTTACTGCTCGTTGGGAACAAAGATCCTGAAAAAATCTTGGTACAGGTAGGGGATAATGGCATTGTTTGGAACGGAAAACTTATGCTTTTCAAGGATCTGGACCGGTTTGGCATCGTCTACCAACCTCCTATGTCTAAGGTCTTGTATATCGAGTCAAGAAGCATGGTAATTCCTCGTATGCGTGTGGAATTAGAGGATCAGGACCCAATTGCATTGCGTAACCATCTTCGCCAATACGTACAGGAGAACCTAGACTTGCAAAATGAGTATTTCTCTGATATCGTGGCGCGGCTATTAAGAATATAGTTTTCCGCGGCCGTAGCTTCCGCCTATGCTTTTGCTTCGGCGGACAGGCAGCTGGATAGAGCGTCCCGACGTACGTCGGGAAGGTCAGACGTTCGAAATACCCAAACATGCGGCCGTAGCTCAGCTGGATAGAGCGCTTCCCTGCGAAGGAAGAGGTCAGACGTTCGAATCGTCTCGGCCGCACCATGAAAAACGCCCCGTTATGGGGCGTTTTTCTTATGTGATAGGATCCAACCATGCTCCTCTGGGACGAACCAATCTCCTTTATCAAAGGCGCGACTCCCTCAGTCCGAAAGGCATGGGAAACGCTTGGAATCCGCACGATCGGGGATCTTTTGACGACCATCCCACGCCGATACGATGATTACTCGAAAATCACGGAAATCAAGAACGCCATAAACGGCGACACGGTAACGGTGCGTGGAAAAGTAGTGAAATGCGCAAAATTGCCAAGCTTTCGAAAACGCATTCAAATATTTCGTCTTACTATTGAAGATGCGACTGGCAAAATCGCCACAAATTTCTTTAATCAGCCTTGGGTTCTGGAAGAATTGAAAGAGGGTCGTGAGATTTTTCTATCTGGAAAAGTGCGTTTTGATGCACGCTTTGGGAAAGCGATCATGAATCCGCTATGGGAACCATCTGATCGAGAAACAATCGCTGCTGGAAAACTTGCACCAGTTTATGGTCTTACGGGAACGCTTGTTCAGAAAACTTATCGCCGTCTTTTACAGTACACACTTGAAAATCTTTCATCTTCAAGTATCGGACTTGATACTGAGATCGAGGCGCAAGATTATGTTGCCGCGCTCAAAAAAGTCCATCAGCCAGAAACAATTCAGGAATCAGAAGATGGAAGACGTGTGTTGGCGTATCATGAAATGTTGGCCTATCAAGTTGCATTGCGTGCGGCACGACATGATGCGAACACGCATGGAGCTCCTACTGTTTCATTTAACGAACGTTTTGCAAAATCATTTGTCGAAAATTTACCTTTCCCACTCACAGGAGACCAAAAACGTGCTTCTTGGGCATGTTTAAAAGACATGGAAGCAACAAAACCCATGCGAAGGCTATTGCAGGGAGATGTTGGCTCTGGAAAAACCGCTGTCGCAGGATTTTTGATGGCGCACGTTCAACAGGCTGGCGCCTCTGCCGCTTTTCTCGCGCCAACGGATATTCTCGCCAGACAACATGCAGCAAGTTTAAAACGCTTGTATGGTCAAAAACCGATTCCTCTCTATCTCGTCACCCGCACAGAAAAAACTGAAGGCTGGAATGACGCAGTGAAACAGGGGAATGCGATCTTTGTTGGAACCCATGCATTGCTTGAACCAGGTCGCCTTCCATCTGATTTGGCTTTAGCTGTTGTGGATGAGCAGCATCGCTTTGGCGTAGATCAGCGCGACGCAATGATAACAGCCGTCCGAACCGATGGCCGCGTCCCACATCTTCTTAGCATGACGGCCACGCCAATTCCGCGTTCTCTCGCTTTGGTTTTGTACGGTGATTTGGATGTTTCGGTGATTCTTGAAAAACCAGCTGGTCGTCTCCCAATCAAAACTCGCGTATGCCATGGACGCGGCAGAGAAGACGCGTACGAAGCCATGCGACAGGCCGTAAAGCGCGGAGAGCGCGTATTTATCGTGTGTCCGCTGATTGATCCATCGGATGCGCTTGGCGTGTCTAGCGTGACAGAACAAGCGAAAATTCTTGCGAAGGAACCATTGTCCGGCATCAATATAGGTATTCTACACGGCAAAATGAAACCGAAAGAAAAGGAAGAAGCTATGCAAGCATTTGTCGATGGCATGACGCCAGTTCTTGTCTCTACAACGGTTATCGAGGTTGGCGTAGACGTACCTTTAGCGACCGTAATCGGCATCGAGGGTGCCGAACGATTTGGACTCGCACAGCTTCATCAGTTACGTGGTCGTGTGGGACGTTCGCATCTCCCAAGCCAATGCTTTTTAATGACAGATATGGAAGGCGAACCGTATCAACGTCTAAAGTTACTTGAAACGCTTGATGATGGATTTAGACTTGCCGAAGAAGACTTAAAACGACGCGGAAGCGGAAATCTATTCGGCACACAACAAAGCGGTGAACTCGGATTACGCATGACGCGACTGACAGACACCGATATTTTCTCAAGAGCTCAACAAGAAGCCGAACGCATCACAAAACAAGACCCTGAGCTTGAAACGCATCCGTATTTAAAGAAGACAATTGAAACGCTGCGTGTTACCTCGCACCAGGAGTAAACAACACCGGGACCATAACTCCTCCGGTCCTGGGCCCACACTCCGAACCGAGGCCCCCACTCCGAACCGAGGAACATAACTCCTCCGGCTCCTCTTGTACTCAAGAGGAGTGCAATATGATTGAAAGGTATGCCTCCCTCTTGAGTACAAGAGGGAACGAGGGAGTTAATCGGTGGTACGTGTGAGTTAATCGGCGGTACACGTGAGTTAATCGGAAAGGGACGTGGGAGTTAATCCCCTGGGCGAGGGAGTTAATCGGGGATTCATTATCGGTTAGGTGCAATTGCTTGAATCGCCTCACGCAATGTTTTGCAAGTAATAATCCGCATTCCTGGGATTGTTTTTGGGAGATCCTTTTGCGATGGGATGATCGCCGTATCAAAGCCCATGCGAAGTGCTTCTTTCAGACGAGATTCTGTGCGTCCGATCGGTCTAAGTTCACCTGCAAGACCCACCTCACCCCAAGCAACATACGAAGCGGGGATTGCGATATCTGATTTTGCTGAAGCGAGCGCAAGACACACGGCAAGATCAACAGACGTGTCTTTTGCTTCCATCCCTCCAACAGTATTCACGAAGGCATCTTGGTCACCAAAACCAAGTCCAGCACGACGACCAAGAACCGCAAGCAATAAAGATGTGCGGTTTAGATCAACCCCGGAAACGCGTCGCAAAGGCGTGCCATATCCTGCGGAGGTCACAAGCGCCTGAAGCTCAACCAAGATCGCGCGCGAACCTTCGATCAGACAACTCACAATCGTGCCTGATGCACCGACCGGGCGATCTGCGAGCAAGGCCGCTGAAGGGTCTAAAACCTCTTCTAATCCATTTTCATTCATCGCGAGGAGAGCGGTCTCATCTGTTGTCCCAAAGCGATGTTTGGTGACAAACAATAATCGAAACGTTTGTGTACGATCGCCAGTCATCATCAGGACCGTATCAACCAAATGTTCTAACAAACGCGGACCAGCGAGATCTCCATCTTTCGTTACTTGACCGACAAGAATAACGGAGGATTGATTCCGTTTCGCGGCTTCACTGACCGTAGCCGCAGAGGCTTTTACTTGATTTACGTTTCCAGGTTCACCCGGAATATCATTCAATCGAAGCGTTTGGACGGAATCGATAATCGTAAGATCGGGTTTTTCGATAGAGATCGTCGCGGCGATGATCGCCGCATCGGTTTCATCCAAAAAATGAAGCGTAGGCGGCAGAACAGGGGACAAGCGTTTCAAGCGAAGTGAAACTTGCGCAGGAGATTCTTCACCTGTGACATACATCACACGCTTTCCATCTTGCGCGATTCGTAAAGCGAGTTGTGCAAGCAGAGTCGATTTTCCAATGCCTGGCTCACCACCAACCAATGTAACGGAACCGGGCACAAGGCCACCAGAAAGCACTCGATCCCATACCGCCAAACCCGTTGGGATGCGGTCGGCTTTTGAGGTGGCTGTAAGATTTTTGAATGATTCGGTTTTACCTGCCTTTCCAACTGCATGTAGGGGCGACGCATGCGTCGCCCCAATGCGTGATGCCGTCGGATCCTGTGCAATCGAACCCCATGTCGAACACTCCGAGCATCTTCCTGCCCATTTAGAAGACTGCGCTCCACATTTGGAGCATTCAAATACCTGAGCAGGAGGTTTCATGTGACGAGCCTACAAGACGGGAAAGATGGTGTACAAGAACTATGGGCAATTCGCTCCCTGACGTGCAGCATTAAAATTATAATTCCCAGGACATGAACGATAATCAATCGCTCTCGTTTCTCGTGTTTGGCCTACAGGAATCGTCGCCGTTCCAATTGCCCAACCCGCATTACAAGCTCTTGTTGGATGATTAGATGCTAACTCAAAGTGCCACCATTCATTCGGAATCCTACAAAATCCTGCCTCTTTCATGGCTTGTTCGAGAATTAGTTGGCAAGGTGCAAACATGCCAAATTGTCCATTTGAAGCACCATCACACCAGATATCTGCGGCCAACCCACGTCCATGTCCATTGTAACTGTTCGTACCTGCAAGAGACCCTAAACGATCAACAAAAGGCTGAATTTGAGCATCGGAATACACTCTCGTATCCTGTTGTGGCAAATTTCGAACCATATTCGCAAGAGTCGGATCAGCGAAAGTCCAGCGACCATCAGGACCGTGAATAGTCATAGCCGCCGGAAGCGGAGATCCTGTAGCCACAATGCATGTCACACGATTAAGACAACGCTTAAGCCAAAAAGATAAACTCAAACCAGCAGGGCGATAGGCTCCACCAACAATACGACGCCAACTCGTGTTTGTGCCACGCAATCTACAAAATATTTCACCAGCTCTAGTCAGAGGTCCAATCATTGAAGGATCGGCAGGGGTATTCAGGTGAAAACAAGGAGTATCTAATCGTTGAAATGAAGCGACATCTACAGTAACAAATCCTCCTCCCGTTGATGCGCCAGCAGCAGCCGCAGGTTCAGGAGCAAGCAATTCTGATTCAAGCGATTCCATATCATAATCACTCACGCCTGCTACAAACGAAAGCTTCAAAACTGATAAATCTAAGGTCGCTGGGTTTACCGTATCTAAAATCATGTAAGCCCCAAGGACAAGCAACATCCCAGCGAGAGCATCAATAATAATCGTCTTTCCTGTTTTTACATCCCCAAGACTCGAGCCGACTAGATAACGAAACCCTCCATACACAACCATTACGATCGCTATGATTAATACAATGCCTACCATGTAACGATACACTCCATTCACATACTCGGCGAGATAAGGAACCGCTACAATTTCACCGTCTTTCGTAGAGGGAGAGAGTGTTACACCTGGAATCTGTACACCTAATTTCGGAACAATGGCAACAAACGGTGTTTCTGTCGTAGCCGTCCCACCACTTACCGGCGTAGAGCTAACCGTACACACTTTTCCGGTGCCCGTAGTCGCGGTCGTGCATGCACTTCCGCTTTTGCATTGCGCGTCTTCGGTACATACTTGTCCATCAATCAAATGACATGCAGAGGAAATGCATACATAGGTATGATCGACAGGACACGTACGACCTGTGGCACAGCTCGGCAAAGTCGTTCCTGAACCCGTGGCAAGCGGGGAGCTACTTGGAACGCACACTTCATGTCCCGTGACGGACACGCAGCGATCCGTTCCCGTGCATCCGCCCGTACCGCCACTCGCAGACCGACACTCTCGATAACAAGCAGAGCCGCCAGAGATGCGCGCATCGGTTGCGCAGTAGTTTCCTGCCGCGCAATCTGTTGCCGTACAAGCCAAAACTGAAAGAGGCGAGAATAGCGCAAGTAAACCAACAAGACTGATAATAAGTCTCATATTACTGTCCGATTCGTGCCTTTAAGATTGCCCATCTCAAATCCGATGCGGTAATTTGACCAGAGAGAACCGACTTTCCAATGAAAAAAGTAGGAGCATTCGTTAAATGATTCGCACGCGCCTCATCCACGTCTTGTTGAACCGCAGAAGCGAACACACCAGATGAAATACAATCATCAAAATTTGCCGTATTTAATCCTAGTTTCTGGGCGATAAGATTAATCATTTCATTATCTAGTCTTGGTGATGTGATGAGAGCGTCATGCATTTCCCAAAAATGCCCCTGTTCGCCCGCGCAACGACCAGCTGCTGCGGACAGCATCCCGAGTGGCGAGTCTGAAATCGCTGGAAAATCACGCCATACATGACGAATATCTTTATTATCAAGCAGAACACTTCGTAATTCTGGTTCAGCCGCACGGCTGTAGATGCTTGAAAAATCAGCGTATTCCGTTATAACAAGTGCATCTTTACTCGCGGATCCTCTCGCTGGGTCTGAAGCACGAGGCGCTGGTTGCGTGGGTACAATAACAGCCGCAGGTTGAATGGCGGGTGGCTTACCGGTTTCAAATGTCTTCACGTCGCGATAAATAAAACTCCACACAAGTAAAGCGCAAACAAGGCCAAAGAGCCCAAGAAGAAGATACAAAGCCTTACGACGATCCATACTTATTCGAGATTAAACCGCACGAGACGACCAGTGGTTGCGTCTGTGAATAGGGCAGTCTTTCCATCCGGCGTCACACTCATTGATTGCACGGAAGAGTTTCCAGCGGCCAAACCTAAATTCACTTTCGTTCCTGTTGTTAAATCAATCTTATATATCTCATCTGGAATATTTTGCGCTAAATCACGTTGTAAGCCAGCCCCGACTGGTAAATTAGTCGGAACGCCGCAAATAAGAACAGTCTCACCACTCCAGGAGCACTTATCAGCCCATGTATCAAGCCGAATATTTACACGGTTCGCATTCACGGAATCACCCTGAGCTCCACTCACCCAAATCGTTGGCTTATATTCATTCGCGCCAGAATATACACTGTACAAAAGGTTCTTTCCGCTCGGTGACCATTCAGGAATAAATCCACGACCTTCAACGACCAACCCCTTAAAGTTTTCATGATTTTGACCAATAAGCAGAATCTGTTCACGGTCAAAACCAAGCGGATCACCTGTATGAGAAAAGGCTACTACTTGATTATTTGGAGACCAGCTCACCTGAACCTTTGCCTGATTATCACCCAATGGTTCAAGAGCTTTTGCGCCACTCCCATCTGGGTTTGCGACAATTAAAAAGCGATTGTCCTCGTTATTTCCAACGCTCTTTGTGACGATCTGCGCATCACCAGGAGCAAACGCGAATCCTTCCCAGTGCTTAGGCAAGGTTACTTGTTTATCTGTTGCGAAATCATAAAAAATATTCGAACCATCTGGATACGTTAATACGGCCTTATCAGATTGCGCTGCCCAAGCGATTTCTTTTACATTAAAAAAAGCTTGATTCGAAAGGGGAGTTGCAACGCCATCCGCAGAATACCCATAAAACTTTCCATCTGCTGGATTATATCCACGCATATTTCCACCCGCAGACATTGAGGCCATTCTTGTTACAGTCTGTGTCACAATTTCTGAACGGACGATTGTGGGTACGCCAGTCGGAAGCGGTGGAATGGGTGTTGGGATAATTCCACCAACGGTCGGCAATCCAGTTGTTGATGTGCTCGGAGCACCACCTGGTTGACCTTTTCCAGGGCTTGGCAATCCACCGCCTGGAAGAGACGGAGAATTACTCACCGTGACTGGGGCAACTGCCGCAGATCGAAAGAATACCCAGTAAAGGCCAAAGCCTAAACCGAGCACCACGAGCATAAAGCCAGTTATCAACAAAGCACGACGTACATTTTCGCTCATACGCGAAACATCATACCATGTCCGATTAAGATGCCAGAAGAGTGATACCAAGAGCAGGAACAGCGACAATTGCTAAAGGCATAAACATCATGCCAATCATCAAACAGATGCCCAAAAATATGCACATCGGAACTAATATATCCGCGATAATAATGGTTACCGCTTCAAATGGATATTGCGCCGCAGGAAAAATCTTTCTCAGTAAACCATTCTTTTTTAGTTTCAAAGCCAACAGACGCATATTCATATTCAGCATGAGCGCCGCGAGCTCGAGGATTGCACCAATAACGGTTTCTGCCGTCGCAATACTCATAGAGGCATTAAATGCATCTGTTCCGCGTGAAATCATGCGCTTCACAGCCTCTGTTTGCGCCTGAAGGTCCTCCATCGACGAATCATCCTCCTCTTCACCCTTCTTTTTCTGTTGTTGTTGAGCGGCGGCCTGTTGCATCATGAATGCAGCGGCAAGACCGGCATTTCCGCCACCAAAATCCTGAGCTTCCGTCGGCCTCGATTCCATCTGTCGGTTCTTTTCTTTATTTTCAAATTCCGTCGAAGGTAAACCCGTACTATCTGGAAGAAACTGTTGTCCAGTCGCCGACGCTTGCTCTTGTTGTTTCCTGAACCGTTCATTTGAAGCGCCTCCTGGTCGATACACGTCATTTTCTTGATCCTGTTCTTCGGGTGAAGCTTGAGAGCCAAAATCATGTACTTCAGATCCGAACACTGGATTACTTGAGTCTTCAGAAAGCTGCCCCGCGCTTGCTGATCCAACTCCTTCAACAAAGCCCCCTTGTGTTGGAGATGATTGCGTATGAAACGCGACAGCATTTGCAAGCTCAAGTTGAGGCTTGAGCTGCTGTCGGACTCCGCCAGCCATCAAAGAACCTTCAGAAGATGATTGTGATGACGAAGAAGATGATGAAGACTTGCCCGTGGTGTTTGTAGCTCTACTTCGTACTGGAGTTGCACCAACCATAATCGTTTTCGATACAGCGACTGAACCGCCCCCAGCGCTTGATCGAGTCGATGGTTTCGCAGAGGTTGCGCCACGCGGAGACGATTTTGGAGACGCACCCGAAGCAACCATTCCAGCCGCTCTCAAATTCTCTAATTGAGGTGGGGAAAAATACTGATCTGGTGGACCAAATTCATTTGTGAGTTGCTCAACTCCTTCAGACGAACCCTTCATGATATTTGTCCGAAAAGCAGAACGAGCCGCAGAATCAACTTCCTCTTTAGGGAGGTTGAACTTTTTCATGATCGCAGCACCCTGCTGTACTGCACCAGAACTCATCGCACGTGTAGCTGATGCAGCGGCAGCCTGTTGCACAGGCCGACTCCTCATGACCGGCTCTGGAATGAGCTGCTGATCAATATACTTCAATGCTTCATCGCCCTTGCTGTTATTCAAAACAGAAACGAGTTGAGCTGATATTGCTTTCTGTTCTTGAGAAAGTACTGGTTCTGCACGTTGCGCTGTAAGTTGAGCACGAACTTCACGAATCGAAGGCTCAGACTCTCCTCCACCTACCGGGACAGTCGCAGAAATCTTCACAGAGGAAGATGAGGAAGATGCAGACGCTTTACCAACTGGAATTGTTTGCGAGATAACAACAGAGGCAGCTGCAGCGGCGACTGGAGCGGGGGATGAAGCCTTTGCTTGAATGGTGACTTCTTGTTCCTCTTCAGTTTCTACTTCGTTTATCGTCGGAATCTCAACCGCAAGGGACTCCTCAATCTCTTGCGCTGATTGCATCGCAGGCACTGCGATAGAGGCTTCTTTTTTTACGGTGCTTGTTTGTTGTTCACCAATCTGTTTTTCAACTTTTTCACGTATTTTTTTGGCTTTCTCGGCTCGTGCCTGTTCTGGGGTGATGCCACGAAAATGCGCCATCGCATCTTCAAAATCACTCTGCCCAACCACGCCGCCCTTTGCGGCTTCTTTTTCTGCTTCTTTTACAGCGGTCTCAATGCGAGCACGCTTTTCCAATTCTTCAGGTTTAAGTGTTTTATCGAGCTTTTCTTTTTTCTGTCGAGCTTTTTCTTTTGGTTCATCCTTAGCTACGCCTACCGCTTCACGTAACGTATCCAAACCTTTATTTGCATCTCTACCAACCAAACGAATATCTTGAATAGCCGTTTTCGGAACCCAAAATGTTCCCTTGTTTGGAATTACTATTTGAACTTCACCGCCATTACTCGTCGCGTCAAAAGAAACAATTCTTGCATTGGCACCAATATCTTCAGGAAGATGGATTACTTGTCCCAACGCAATACCAGCCGTCGAAAACTCATCACCTTGATGACGTACTGCGATAGGAATTTTGCGAGTGAGCGCCGCGGAGAGCTCTTTCTGACTCAACTTTCTATCCGGCTGTCCTTTTTTCGTGACGATAACACCTCCATCCGTAGAAGAAATAGTCCAGTACTGATGATTTCCGAGATCTAAAATCTCACCGAAATGAATATCCGGCTGCGCTGGTGCTGGGTTTGCGGGTTCCGGTTGAGGTGCGCTCAAGTCGGGTTGCGCCTGGTCGTCCATGCCCTCATCTTATCACGAAACCTTGAGCTTATCTTTAGTGACCTTCAGAAGTCCTGTGCGTTTCTTTGGATGTTCAATCAAAAATGCTGACAGTAAAGTGACAACTTCACGCTCTACAAGCCGACGTGCTGCACGGGCACCTTCTTCCGCAGGACGTGAGCGGCCCATGAGCCAATCCAATACATCATCACCAGCGCCTAATGCCACGCGTTGCGCTTCTTGCATGCGTTTTAAGATGATATCGAGCTCACGACGCAAAATAATGCGAAGCGCTTCATCACCAATCGGACGAAATACAACCACGCGATCAAGACGATTCAAAAGCTCAGGACGAAAACGCTCTTTCAGCTGTTCTTTTACTAATGATTCAAATCCAGAAGCCTCATTTCCAAATCCAAGCGTCGCGCGGTTCAGATATTCAGCACCGACATTTGAGGTAAGTACGATATAGGCGTGACGGAATGGAATCGCGCGGCCATTCGCATCCATGATCTGTCCATCTTCAAGGGCCTGAAGCAAAAGATGCTGCACATCCGTATGTGCTTTCTCAAATTCATCAAATAACAACACGGCATGCGGATGCTTGCGAATAGTGTCTGCCAAACGATTTCCTTCACGATATCCCACATACCCAGCAGGGGAACCAAGTAATTTTGAAACAGAGTGACCCTCTGCGAACTCACTCATGTCGAGTTTTACGAGCGCATCTTCTTTGCCGAATAATTCTTTGGCGAGTGCGCGTGCTAATTCGGTCTTTCCCGTTCCAGACGGACCAACAAACAAGAAACTCGCACGCGGACGTTTTGGATCATTCAAACCAAGACGCGCTTTGCGGACTGTTTCCGCTACAGCATTTACCGCCTCATCCTGCGCGAGCACCGCAAACGCGAGTCGTTCTTCCAGCTTACGAAGCTGATCACGCTCAACGGTCAAAATATCAGAAAGGGGAACACGCGAAAGACGAGAAATAACGCCCGCCACATCTTCAGGAGTAACCGTGATCGGCGTTGCCTCGCGTTTTTCTTTTACGGTGTTCAAAATCGAAACACGTTCTTCCTCAAGATGATCCAACTCTTTTTGGGCTTTTGCTGCATCATCAAGACGCTGTTCCTGTATTGCTTGCTCTTTACGGCCACGAATCACAGATGCGCCTATCTCAAGCGAGCGTAAACGCTCCATTTCTTCCTGCGATGAACGACGCGCACTTACGGACGCGGCAGCTTCATCAATCACATCAATTGCCTTATCTGGGAAATATCGATCTGTGAGATAGCGCTGCGCCAAACGAACGGCCGCATCTAACGTAGCTTCCGTGTAGATAACAGAATGATGCTCTTCATAACGCGATTTCACGCCCTCCAACATCAATCGAACTGTCACGAGATCAGGCTCTGTAATTTCAATTGGTTGATAACGACGTTCCAATGCGGCATCTGGTTCAATGTGTTTTTTGAATTCATTCCAAGTCGTTGCACCGATACAACGAATCTCCCCGCGAGCCAAAGCTGGCTTTAAGATATTTGCCGCATCAAGTGAACCAGATGAAGATCCAGCGCCAACCAAGTTATGAATTTCATCAATAAACAAAATCACTTGCGGATCTTCTTTCACTTCTTCGACAAGCTGTTTGATGCGCGCTTCAAACTCCCCACGATACATGGTACCAGCAACCATTAATGCCAAATCAAGCGAAAAAATACGGCATCCATGCAAAAGATCAGGAACATCTCCAGCAACAAGACGCTGAGCAAGACCTTCTACAATCGCTGACTTACCTGTACCCGGTTCACCGAGCAATATTGGATTATTTTTTGTACGACGACACAATACTTCAATCAAGCGCGTGGTTTCTTGTTCGCGTCCAATCACTGGATCAAGTTTTTCAATAACGGCAGCAGAAGTCAGTTCACGCGCAAACATTTCGAGAGCGCGAGGCTTTTTTGTATCGCGAGCGGCACGTCCTGTTCGTGGATCACTTACTTGACCGCCCTGTGGAGCTGCAGATCCATGATCATGTGTTTGTGCATGCGCCACATCATTCACATCTGGGAATCGACTCGATGAGCGCAACACTCCGACTAACTGATCTTTCGCAAAACTCAACTCAAGACCGCCTTCTTGCAAAAACGTATGGACATCAACCACATCAGACTCAAGCAATGCAAAAAGCAAGTGCTCGGTACCGACATATTTTTGTTCATGCGCATGTGCAACAAGCACTGCTTTTTCAAGAATACGTTTTACGGCCGGTGAAAGATCCGGCGCGATTGGCATTCCTGGCTCATGCGGGGCAGGGAAGCCACGGAAGTGACGTTTTGCGTCGTCTTCCTTGATCCCTGCCTTTCCTAAGACCTCTGAGGCGATTGAGCCGCGACCCATGGTCAAACCGACGACCAAGTCGCCAGGTTCGATCAAATCGCGACCACTCCCCACGGCAAAGGCAAGGGCGTTTTGCAACGCCTCCTTGAGATGGACAGTAAATCGGTCCAGTAGATCCGGTAACATCATGGCTTAGAATTGGACCTGTACGTTTGCCTTTTCACCTTCGGTGATCTCGAAGAATTCACGCTTGATAAAGCCAAGCATTCCAGCGATCAAGTTGGTTGGGAACACCTGAATCTTGGTGTTGAAATCGCGCACATTGCCGTTGTAGAAGCGGCGGGAAGCCTGGATCGTGTCTTCTGTGTTGGACAATTCGTCTTGAAGGCTCAAGAAGCTTGCATTTGCTTTCAAATCTGGATAGGCCTCAGACAAAGCAAACAAAGACTTAAGCGTTCCAGCCAAGGCGTTTTCTGCGACTGCCTTGTCATGTGGGGAATTGGCGGCCATGGCAGCCGTACGAGCGGCGGTTACTGCTTCAAAAGTCCCGGATTCATGCGAAGCATAGCCCTTAACCGTGTTGACGAGGTTTGGGATCAAATCATAACGACGCTTGAGCTGAACATCGATATCGGACCAAGACTCATCGGTACGATTCTTCAATGAAATCAGACCATTATAGGTCATGATCAACCAGGCGGCGACCACAACAATAACCAATAGGACAATCCACATCATAGAGATAGGCTAGAATCTAGTATTCTTTAACTAGAATTAGGCTAAGATTAAATAACGACCGACAAATATACTTTAGATGAAGCTGGGGAAGGGTGCAATGGGTTGACAAAACACGATTTTTCATGTAGAGAAAGCGCAGCCGCTTTGAATGATTGACGTGTCGAGAAGAGGGCGATTCCTCCTATCGATGAGTTAAGAAGCGGTGCTGATATGTCCTTCGGGATGCGTCGGCGAGGAGAGTGGAACATGGGTAACGAGTTCAAATTGGGAGTAGGTGCTGCGCACGAATTCGAGATCACCGGCCGCAAGACGGGCTGGACGACGGAGGACTTCACGCGTCTGACCCAGAACGTCGAAGTCAACGAAAGCGTCCTTACGCTCATTCGAGGCCAAACGACGCCCCAGGGCTCGCAGTACGTCATCGACTGCGACTCACCGCCGTTCGTCCCCAGCAAGTTCGCTTCACGCATGGCCAAGGACGAGGTCGGCAACCGTCTCATCGGTAAGGTCGAGTGGAGCCGTGACATGGCCCGACTCCACCAACATCCCCGTCTGAAGAATCCGACGATGTTCTACATGGTCAGGGTCGTCGATCTCATGAAGGATCTCAAGGATCGGACCGTGCTCCCGGCCAACGTCCTGGACTTCCTCATGGACCACCAGGAGCTCATCCCTGTCGATTGGCAGGACATGTACGTTCTCTTTCTGGGTACGGTCTATCGCCAGAACGGGACTTCTCCCTTCGTTCGTGGTCTCCACTACGAAGACGACAAGTGGAACCACTCCCAGAGCTCCCTCGAAGATCCCTGCCACAACGGCTATCGCGCGGCCGTTCTGTGACTTGACCTGAGTCAATACGAGACCTCAACTGAGGTCTCTTTTCATATCAACACCATTGACAAAAGCTGATTTTTTGTGTATATATAGGCCTGTCGCGATATATTTCGCGATAAAGGAGTTTCCCATGAACGTTCGTCCCATGTCGCTCGGTTCCATGTTCATTTTTTTCATGTCACTCGGATCGACGTGCCTATACATCGCTCTGTTCGGCTTCTTCGTCGGCGCGGAGCTTGTGAGCGACGGGAGCATCGTTCGGTATGTGAATGGCCATCAAAACTACCTTTTTTTCGTGTCCGCGGCCGTGACTGCTCCTCTTCTATTCGGAATGAGAGAACGCGGCTACGAAGCGTTCAATCGCTGGAAGGAACCAGACATGCGGGCACTGTTCGCCAGCACCCAATGCTTCATCGTGGGCCTCACGACCTTCGCTGCAACTGTGGCGTGTGTCGTGCTAACGAGCGGCGAACGCGGCTGCTCATTCGCGCTCACGCTTCTCTGGCTCTGGTTCTTCAGCCGATTGTACGTCGCCTACAAAGCACACGAACTGTTCAAATTTCGTGCGCTCAGCGACGAGATGCGCGAGGCGGTGCAGCGAAACGAACGAGAGTTCTCGACCTGACCCGTTCCGGACTTTCATGAGACCTCAACTGAGGTCTCTTTTCATATCCACACCATTGACAAGCACTCATTTTTCATGGAACGCGGTATGGAATGCAGAAACTAGAATATATACCTCATGCGCGCTCATCCAGAAGAATGTATGGCTATGATTATTCATCATTAGGCGCGTATTTTGTAACCATTTGCGCGTATGAAAAAGCGCATATATTTGGGAACATTACAAACGGGAAAATGGAATTGAATTGGTTAGGGAAGATTGTTTCAAATTGTTTGCGAAATCTACCTAACCATTTTTCGGGAATACATATCGATGAATGTGTTGTAATGCCGAACCACGTTCATTTGATCGTCTGGATCGTCGATCGTCGATCGCTTCTTGTAGGGGCGACGCATGCGTCGCCCCTACACAATGGGTTGCCCGTTCATGCATACGAATACCCAAAGGGTCCGCCGTCCCAATCCGTTGGATCGATTATCGGATCATTCAAATCCGCCGTTTCCAAACACGCCCACACAGTCAAACCGGAATTCAATCCAATTTGGCAACGAAATTATCACGAGCGGATTATTCGTGATGACGGGGAATTATATGCAATTCGAAAATATATTCGGAACAATCCGATACATTGGGAAATTGACGAACATGCATTGGAATAAATTCACATCCGGGCATGTGTCGCGTACATGATGCATCCATGTCGTATGCGCGTCGCGTGCATGTAGGGGCAATTCATGAATTGCCCCTACATGCAACGTCGCCCCTACATGTGCCCGCCCAAACGCACTTGCTCCTATCCGTTCGAAGCGCGATACTTTGCGGCATGCAATCTTCTATATTCAAGGCCTACGATATTCGTGGCTTGTCACCCGGTGAAATCGACGCATCACTCGCAGGGCGTTTGGGTAAAAGCCTTTCATCAATCTACAAACCAAAACGCGTAGTGATAGGCCACGATATGCGCCTCACGTCGGACGAGTTGGAAAAATCTCTGATTGATGGATTTCTTGCGCAAGGTGTTGAAGTTGTACGAATTGGGCTTTGCTCAACGCCAATGTTTAATTTTTCGATTAATGAAAATCCTGGAACATACGATTTAGGTGTGATGGTGACCGCATCGCACAATCCAGCGAAATACAATGGTTTTAAAATCACAAAAGGAAACGGTCTCCCCGTGGGTGAAGGATCGGGGATGGAAGAGTTAAGCGATCTCGCGCTTAGTGATGCACCGATCCCAGATGCAGCCACTCGTGGCACGGTCTCTCTTGATGAGGGTGTGCTCGAACGTTATGTCGAAAAAGTTTGGAATCTCGCAAAGATTTCTGGAACGGGCGAGGGGATTACACTCTGCATAGACGCAGGGAATGGCATGAACGGTGTTGTTCTTCCAAAACTCACACGCAAATTACGCGATGCGAATATTCGTGAGCTCTATTGGATGCTTGATGGACGTTTTCCAAATCACGAAGCTAATCCGCTCAAGCGCGAAACGCTTGCTGATCTTTCTGAAGACGTACGAAAGAGCGGCGCATTATTCGGTGTAGCTTTTGATGGTGATGGAGATCGTGTTGGTTTTGTCGACGAAACAGGGGAGCCGATTCCTGGCGATATCTTGACCGCTATTCTCGCGCAAGAAGTTCTCGCCGAACACAAATCCGGTCTCATTTTGTATGACGTGCGCTCGTCATGGAGTGTGCGTGATGCCATCGTAGCGGCTGGCGGAACGTCGCAAATGTGCAAAGTAGGACACGCGAACATTAAGAGCCAAATGCATGAAGATAAGGCCGTATTTGCTGGAGAATTGTCCATGCATTTTTATTTCAATGAGTTCAATAATGCTGAGTCGAGTGACTTTGCAATGCTTCTTCTTTTGAAGCGTGTCATGCGTGAAGGGAAACCACTTTCTGAAATCTGGAAATCAATAAGAAAATATTCTAAGTCAGAAGAAATCAATTTTGAAGTTGCAGATCCGAAAGCAAAAATAGAGGAGATCGCGACTCTGTATGCCGGCGTCACTTCTCGTATCGATGGAATCAGAATTGAATTTGTGGATTGGTGGTTTAGTTTGCGCGCTTCAAATACAGAACCATTGCTTCGTTTGAATGTGGAAGCCACATCTCCAGAACTTCTCGAAGAGAAAATGAAAGAATTGCATGATCGGATTTTTTGATTCTGGATTGGGTGGTCTCACCATCCTTGAAGCTGTTCAAAAGCGTTTACCCGATTTACAAACGCGCTATTTTGGCGATCACGAACACGCACCATACGGAAACAAGTCACGAGAAGAAATTCTTGAGCTGACATGGGCGGGTTGTGAAAAACTTTTCGCCGAAGGATGCAAGCTTGTAATCATTGCGTGTAATACGGCTACGGCAAATGCGCTGCGCGAAATTCAGCAAAAGCGACTTCACAAATATCCTGGACGAAATGTACTTGGCATTATTCGTCCGACTGTGGAAGCGATGTCAAAGCTCGGTCATCGAAATATTGTGGTTCTTGGCACTGTCGCGACAAAAAAGAGTGGTGCTTACGAAGCAGAATTTGCGCATTTGAATCCTGATATCACGATTCATTCACATGCAAGTCCAAATTGGGTGGGATTTGTTGAATCAAAACGAATAGAAAGTGAAGAGGCTCGGGCCGATATCAAGCGTGAAATATCCGAAATGGAACGTGAAGCGCCAAATGCGGACGCGATTTTGCTTGGCTGTACGCATTTCCCGTATCTCAAAACACAGATTGAACAAGCGCTCTCAAAACCGATTCCCGTCTATACACAGGGAGAGTTCGTCGCTGAGTCCTTGGCTGACTATTTGGAACGACACAAATCTATTTACACTTAGCCTAAAAAGCTTCATTATATCGCCATGTTATCTATCCTCTCTTTTCTTCTCATTTTGAGCGTCTTAGTTCTCCTGCATGAGCTTGGGCATTATCTCGTTGCACGCGCCTTTGGAGTGCGTGCGTATGAATTTGGTTTTGGATTTCCACCACGCGCAATTGGCTTTGTGCGTGAAAAAGGAAAATGGAAAATCGTGACTCGTAAAGATGAAACAGAATACGAGTCGACCATTTGGTCATTGAACTGGTTGCCGCTCGGTGGATTTGTTCGATTAAAGGGCGAGTCAGCCGACGATGCGTCTGACAAAGACTCGCTCACCGCAAAATCCGGATGGAAGAAATTCGCTGTGCTCGCCGCGGGCGTTTCCATGAACTGGTTACTCGCAGCCACGATTTTTTCTTTTGGATTCATGATTGGCGTGCCAGCAATCACAAACGATCTTCCAGAATCAGCCATCGTATCTAATCAACACGTTGAAATTGTAGATGTAGTGGCAGATTCAGCCGCATCAAAAGCAGGAATCAAACCAGGAGATGCATTGCAATCGATTGATGGTGTCGCTGTCAGTAATGCAGATAATGCACGCATTCAACTCGGCACGCATACAAATCTTGAAGAAACTCTCGCTCTCGGTGTCATGAGAGACGGCCAGTCACTATCTATCGAAACCAAGCCAGCGTTTTTAAAAGAATTAAATCGCGCAGGGCTTGGCGTGGCACTCTCTGATATCGGCACGGTTCGATTCCCTGCATTACTTGCCATTGGAGAAGGTATATCTCAAAGCGTTCGGTTCACTGGAATGATCGTAAGCGGATTTGGAACGCTCATTCATGATCTTGTTCTTGGTAAAGGCCCTTCTGCAGATTTGTCTGGCCCTGTTGGAATCGCTGTTATGACTGGAAGCATTGTGGAACAGGGCGCATGGCCTGTCCTGCAATTCATGGCCGTTTTGTCGCTTAACTTGGCCGTGATAAACTTTCTTCCTATCCCAGCCCTCGATGGCGGACGCGCCCTTTTCGTCATTACCGAAGCGATTCGACGAAAAAAGAACAATGCCAAACTTGAGATGCTCGTAAATCAATGGGGGATGGTGGGCTTGCTTATCCTTGTCGCACTCGTCACTCTGAACGATATCCGTCGATTTTTCATCCACTAACCCTATGGAACTCAGACAACTCCTCACCAAACTCGCCGAAGAAGGCCGCGCCGCGATCCTTCATGCGGAACATCTCGAAAAGCTCGAACAGCTTGAGGTGCAGTTTTTGGGTCGAAAAGGCGAGCTCGCTGGGATGATGAAAGAACTAGCCACCATCACACCAGAAGAGCGCAAAGTGATTGGCGTCATGGCAAATGAAACGAAACAGGCTCTGGAACGCGATGTAGCCGAGCGCCGAGCTTTTCTTCAGACAAAAGCCATCAGCCTTACGCTTGATGCAGAGCGCGAAGACATCACAGAGCCAGGCATGCGCCCACCAGAGGGACATCTTCACATGATCACGCAAGCCATTCGTGAATTCACAAAGATCTTTGAAGAGGCGGGATTCACACGTGTTCGCGAACATGATGTCGATTGGGATTGGTATGCGTTCGAGTCGCTCAACATGCCAAAGGATCATCCTGCGCGCGATGATTGGGAGACGTTTTTTGCTGATGTGCCCATTTCCGATAAAAAGCATGAAGGAAAAATGATCCTGACTCCACACACCACAAGTGGAACCTCGCGCTTACTTGAAACATGGAAACCACCAATTCGTGCGATGAACATTTCAAAAGCCTATCGTCGTCAGATTGACTTGACCCATGTACCGATGTTCCATCAATTTGATGGAGTGTATGTCGATAAAGGAGTAAATCTTACGCACTTACTTGGCATTTTAGATTATTTCGCCAAGAGTTTCTTTGGACCAGATCGTAAAGTTCGCATTCGACCACATCACTTCCGTTTTACAGAGCCATCATTTGAAATCGATGTGTCCACGGACTCACGCATGGGAAAAAATGGTTGGGTCGAACTTGGTGGAGCGGGAATGCTTCATCCAAATGTGTTGAAAGCTGCCGGTCTTGATCCAAATGTCTATTCCGGTTTGGCATTCGGTTGGGGAGTGGAGCGAACGTACATGATGAAAGAAGGGTTGAAGCTCGACGATCTTCGTACTTTGTATAAGAACGATTTACGATTCTTGCAACAATTCTAATATGGACACAGCTCCAAATCTCGCGACAACAGAAGTAACAAAGTACGAAACAAAATCTGAACTTGAAAATCGTTTTCAGTGGCTGATCGCCGCTTGGGTTGTGCTCTTTGTCCTCTTGCTCGCCTCTTGGTTTGCTTTTGGCGCTTTGCTTCTCAATGAATCAGGAGCTGTGCGAAATGACACGCAGGAATCTACCAATCGCTTGGACGATCGCATCAATGAAGGAACGCAACTATTCCAATCACGCATTGATACACGCGCTAACATAACAGATGTACGCATTGATCAAATCATGAGAGAGAATGCCTTGCTTCGCTCTGTGCTTGCTGCTCTTGAAATGCGTGTCGCTCAACAAGAAAGTAATTGCCGCGTTGGGTGCAGCATCGATAAGTAATACATCGTATGAACTCTCTCGCGCTCATTATTGCTTTCTCACTTACATTTCTCTTTATCGTAGGAGTGTATATTTGGAAATTCTTCGTGGGAGCTTCGTATATTCGCACCGCGTATCTTGTCAGTAAACAAGCCACAGAAGAGGGAAAGACTCCTGAACAGATAACAGAAGAACTCAAAAACTCGCTCACTGCAAAAGCCAGTGCTTTGGAAAATTATCTGTTCAACAAGATACTCTCACGCATTTCACCGCTATTCGTTCTTGGGTTCCTTGCATTCTTTTTCTACAATTGGATGCATACCGTGTCCTCAGCTCTCCCTGCTACGTTTATCGTATTGGTATATGGATTTCTGGCTGGTGTAGGAACGATGATCTGTCTGCGCAGCCTTGCCATGATTTTTGCACCAATCACTGATCCAATCTGGATCGATGTCGTCGCAGATCCAGATTCAACTTGGGGAACACTCGAAAAACGCCTCCTTATTGGAGCCTTTGCCATCGTATTTATTTCGACAGTTGCATCAGTAGCTCTCACTTCCAACACGAACACCACAATCCCAACCTTCTAATATGAACCTCCTCACCTCCTACGACTGGCTCAAAGAGTATGTCGACCTCGGCTCCATGACGCCTGAGGATTTTGCGGCACGCGTGTCGCTTTCTGGCCCTGGCGTAGAACGTCTGCATCCACAAGGAAAAGAGTGGAACAAAATCGTGCTAGGGCATGTGCTTGAAGTAAACCCGCATCCAAACGCGGATAAATTACGCTTGGTGGTGACGGACATCGGAACGAAACACGCCACGATCGTGTGTGGTGGTTCAAATGTTGTCGTTGACCAGTGGGTTGCGGTTGCTCTTGAAGGCGCGATGGTTCGTTGGCACGGAGAAGGGGAGCTTATCGAACTTAAACCAGCTGAGATTCGTGGCGTAGCGAGTGAAGGAATGATTTGCGGAGCAAGCGAAATCGGATTGTATGATGCATTTCCACATCAAGAAAAAGAAATTTTAGATTTTGGCAAATACCTTCCTGATTTGAAAATGAACGCAGGAACTCCGATTGCGGATGTTATTGGTTTTAACGGAGACACGGTCATGGATATTGAGGTCACGACGAATCGCGTTGACTCATTTTCCATGGTTGGGATGGCTCGTGAAGCATCGGCGATTTTGGACAAGAAATTGATTTGGGAACCGGCCTCATTCGTAGGGGCGCGATTAATCGCGCCCCTACACGTAGCCGTGAAGGAAAAATCCTTGTGCCCACGGTACATGGCGGTAAAAATTGATGGGGTAAAAGTTGGTCCATCACCTTGGTGGATGAAGCGCCGCCTTTTATCGGCTGGAGTTCGGCCGATCAACAATCTTGTAGACATCACGAACTTCGTGATGCTTGAGCTTGGTCAACCAATGCATGCATTCGATGCCGCGAAACTCTCTGGAGAAAAGTTGATCGTTAGAAAAGCAAAAGCGGGGGAGAAGATGCCTGCCCTTGATGGCAAAACCTATGAGCTCAAAGAAGAAATGCTCATTATCGCCGACGGAGAAAAGCCACAAGCCGTTGCAGGCGTGATGGGCTCCGAGACATCGGCTGTTTCTGGCGATACGCAATCAGTTATTTTTGAAGCGGCAACATTTCATGAAGTCTCTGTTCGCCGCACGGCTCGCGCATTGAATCTGTATTCAGATTCTCAGTTACGTTTTGAAAAGGGATTATCCGTTGAAGCACCGGAACAGGCCCTCGCTCGTGCCATTGAACTCTGCTTGGAACTTTGCGGCGGAGAAGTCGCTTCCGCTGTGACTGATATCCGTGCAGCAAAATACAAGCCCGCTTCTTTCTCGATTACATTCGCAAAGATTAATGAGCTTATTGGCGTTGATATTAAGCCAACAGAATCGGTTGATACGCTTAAGCGTTTAGGTTTTAAGGTTCAAGCTTCACGTTCCAAGCTTCAAGCAACCGTCCCATGGTGGCGTGATCATGATATTGAAGACGGGCGTGACCTTGTGGAAGAAATTGCTCGTATCTACGGATACGGAAATCTCCCCGCCGTATTTCCATCTGGAATCTCTTCTGTGCCACCCATCCAAACGATTCGCGTAGAAGAACGCATTCGAAATATCGCAAAAGCCGCAGGATTTACGGAAACGATGACGTATTCGTTTACATCAGCTGAAGTACAAGAAAAAGCGGGATATAACCCTGCAAAATTACTACGCATCGCAAATCCGCTCACGGCCGATTTCGAATTCATGCGCACGTCACTTTTGCCATCTTTGTTGCAAGTGATTGAACAGAATCAAGATCGATTCCGCTCGCAGAAGTTATTCGAACTTCAGCGCGTCTATTATCCGCAACCAAACGCACTACCAGACGAGCAACCAGAGCTCGGCGTAGCGATTCTCGGCGGAGATGAAGCGTGGCGCGAGGCAAAGGGCTTGGTCGAAGGCATTTTGTCTGAACTAGCCATTGAAGGAGTGACATGGAAGCGCAATGAAGACGAACCATTTTGGCACCCAGGACGCTCAGCTCAAGCTTGGCACGATGGCCGCTTACTCGGGACGATCGGAGAGCTTCATCCAACCATTGCGCAGAAATACGCCTTTGAGGGACGCGTGGCACTTGTTGATCTACCACTTGTCGAAATCTTTAAGCATGCAAAAGACGGGCACCGCTATGAACCTGTTTCCGTGTACCCACAACCAATGCGTGACCTCGCACTCGTCGTCGAGAAATCTGTTGAAGCTCAAGACGTGATCAATGTATTACGCGCCGCTGACCCACTCGTATCCAATGTTGCGTGGTTTGATACTTACTCTGGTAAAGGCGTAGAAGCTGGAAAGAAATCGCTCGCATTTCACCTCACATTTGGTGGCGATCGCACGCTTGAATCCGCAGAAGTGGATCTTGCGCTTGAACGTGTGACTGAAAAAGCTCGAGCCGACTTCAGCGCATCTGTTCGAGTGTGATATAATCTGCGGGTATGTACATTAACCCGCAAGACATGTTGTACGTGGTGGCGACGATCTGTTTGATCTGGGTAACTGGCTTTTTGTGCTGGGCCTTGTATGAAACGGCTCGCCTCATGAGACAATCAAATGAAGTAGTAACCGAGGCGAGAGTAAAAATTGAAGCCGTAGAAGAATTTGTGGATGATGCGATGGAGAAGGTTTCCTCGCTCTCATCTTATGCCGGCATGCTCACCCGAGCAGGAGAAGCCGTTCTCGGCATGCTCCATGGCGGAAGGGGAGATGATTCAGACGAAGAGATACTCCCGCGACGTAAGATCAAAAAAGTTGATTAGAAAATATCCCCCTACACTCTGGTGAGCTTAGGGGGATTTAGTTATACGGGTCGATCGGATGCGGCTCGAGGAGAGCCGGCATACAGAGACCCGTGGTAAGCGCGCGAGCATGCGCTTCTTCGTCGGATGCAGGAGTATCAAACTCCATCTCCACTTGATAGTCGATGTAGGCGCGCATTCTCGAGGTGAGATGCACACCGACGATCAAACCCTCGCGTTTGAGTTCCGCCGTTTTCTGGCGAATACGACCACCGAAGTGCGTATCGAGGATATCGAGCACGAGCCGCGACGCTTGATAGTTTGCGTGCTCACAGTGCGCATTAATGTTCTGACTCGATACCTGACGAAACCCGACCGCTCGCCAGTCACTTACATGATTCTCGCCCTCCTTTAGAAGACGCGGGACTGGCATGCGGTCTAGTTTGCGTTCGGCGAGCAACTCTTGCACGAGCACGAGCAATCGTAGCCCATGCCAATACGGACTCGCTGAATGGGGGAGAATCCCGATCGCCGTCGTTCGGTTGTCGGAAGGACCGACGGACAGATACGTGGCAAGCGGATCGTTCTCCTTTTCCGCAAGTGGATCTCCATCGATGAGCCGGAACACAGAGATGCGCTCACGATCCATCGAAGGAAGAACAGTCTCGTATCCGTTTTCGCGACGAACCACCATCGGTGAGATGAAGTCCGTCCCATGCCTGATCCGATCGACGAGCGTTCGCAGACGAGGGACATCCCCAGCTGCGGTGCTGATCGACACCATCATCTGATCAAACGTACGAATACGCATGTCACACCACCTTGATGCTGAGCGCACCACGCGAGGCAGCTGAAACGGCCACTGCGATGAGATGCGTACGCGTCACTTCCTCTGAGAGCGACGAGGGATGCGCATACCGCTTCGACACTTCTCCGTACACGATGTCCGTCAGACGAAACACCGTGTCGAGATCGTCGTGACGGCCTTTCGAGAACCTCCGCGGCGAATTGCGAGTGAGCACGCGATCAAGCTCTTCATCGAGCGCGAGCGCGACGAGCTTCCCGTAGGCGAGCTCTTCCTGCACCATGTCTTGCCGCATGTGCCGCGACCATTCAGCCGCGACCTTGAGGCCGAACCAGAATGGGTCACAGGGGTCGGAACCGATGCACAAAGCGAAAGCGGGCCCGAAGTTCGGAAGTCTCACCGACACGTTGTAGGCGAGACTGCCATCGTGATTCGGAAACCGACGACGCGGAGGCAGCACGAGCACGAGGCGATGCACATCCTCCGAAGGCGCGATCCGAAGAAGGCGCGCGATCGGATTGGATGCAGAAGCCGTCATCTCGAAGAGGGTAGCCTCATTGCGAAACGCATCACGCGTCTCGTCTGAGAGAAACCCACCCGCGGCGCGTATCATCAACTGCTCAATTTCTTGGAATGTGCGGAGCACGAGACACCTTCTTTCAGTAACGTAGGGTGAAAAAGATGTGGCGCGATCATACGCTTTTCGCGTCTTTTGTCCAGTCAGCAACTCTTGACTTTAGGCTTGGATGAGCCTAAACAGCAGGCAGTATCTTCACATTCGCTCAGAAAGGGTGTCCATGTCCGTCATTCATGATTCTGTCCACGGCCACATTCAGCTCACTCCAGAAGAGATGAGCATCATCAACCACCCGCTTTTCCAGCGCTTGCGCCGGATTTGCCAACTCGCGCTCTTGCACTATGTGTGGCCTACCGCCTCACACAAGCGCTTCGAGCACAGCATCGGCGCGTGCCACATGGCGCAGCAGATGCTCAACGCGCTCGAGACTCGCGACGACAAGCTCTACCCTCTCTCCGAAGCAGAGAGTGGCCAGGCCGTGCGCTATTACGAACTCGATAAAGAGTTACGTGACAAGCTCACACGGCTCACACGAATCGCCGCACTCATCCACGATTTAGGCCACGGGCCCATGTCGCATGCATTCGACGGATTCGCTCCGAAGTTCGTCGACATCAAGCCGCTCCTCGATGACGCGCGTCTTCAGCCGATTCATCAGCTGACAACGCACATCAAAGAAGCGGAGGATGAAACCCACACGCGTGCGGATCATGAATTAATCTCATGCATTCTCTTCGCAAAGCTCTGGGCTGACGTAGGCAATGAGCCGTGGATTTCGCAAGCCGTGGCCGTCATCCTTCTTAAGGGTGATGCAGCGGGGAGCGACATTCCCACCGACCTCATCCCGTGGCTCCCGCTCGTGCGAGACATCATCTCATCCACGCCCATCGATGCAGACCGCATGGACTACCTCCTGCGTGACAGCAAGTCGCTTGGCGTGAGCTATGGCCTCTATGATCCTGATCGCGTCCTGAAGTCGATGCTGTGCGTTCGCATGAACGGACAGTACCGTCTCGGGTGGCGCCACTCGGGAATCCGCGCGATCGAGAACTTCATCGCCAGCCGGTTCTTCATGTTCGCTCAGTGCTACACGCACAAGACCGAACGAACTATCGGCCTCATGCTCATCGAGATTCAGAAGGAAGCGAACAAGATCGGTCTGAAGATCATCCGCACCGACTCGCTCGATCAACTTGCGGCAGATTACGCCGCACTCAGCGACGAATCGTTTCTTCGTCAACTGAGCGGCACCAATCAGCCCAACTCTGAGCGACTCGTTCACGTGGCGGAAGGTGTCTTCAACCGTCATCTCTGGACGCGGCTGCACGACTTCGAAAAGGATGAGCTCGTTCTCACGACGCGAGTTCTCGAGGCTATGCAGCAGCGCTATCCTGAGGAACACTTCCTCCTCGACACCGTCTCCATCAAGGCGATCAAGGAGAAGGATATCCAGACGATCACCCCTCTTTTGTGGCAAGACCGCGAAGGAAGGTACTCGATCTCAGAATCTCGCTCCTGGCTCGAGGCTTCGGAAATCATGAAGACATTCCACAAAGAGGAGCAATCGAAGGTTCGACTCTTTATGGAAATGAAGACTCCTGACCGTGAATACGCGAAGAAGCTTCGCGTAGAGACGGTGAAGCTGGTCTCTGAGCTGCGCGAGGCAACCTCTCAACCCGAGTGAAAACTCGGTTTTTTTATATGAAAAAACCCTCGGAAATCCGAGGGCGTCAGCAGGAACCGATTGGGAACGTCGTGTTTTTCACCTTATTGATGGCGGCAAGTCTTTCTCGCTCCGCCTCATCCACGATCGCTTGAAACATCTCACACCGGAGCATCTTCTCTCGCTCAGAGAGCGCCTTCCGATGCTGAAGAGTGACCGTCGCCATGAAAAGCGCGATCGCCGCCTCGATCGAAGTCCCGTGCTGTGCAAGGGCGCGTTCCGTTTGACGGTCGCGTTCCAGACTCACTGGATCGACGAGTCGCGGCGGGGGCGTATCAGTCCCCAAGATGAGCTGGCTGTTGCGCAGGATCAATCGCTCGATCATGCCCACGAGCCTCTGGTAGTTCTTGCGAACCATCAGATGCACAAGCTCCATTTTCGCTTGGTTAAACATCTCCTCATGACGACGAGGGAGAATTCTGACGGGAGGAGCGGGCGTCAGAAAGGGTTCAAGACCGTCCATGTTCCACTTGATGGTGGCCACACAGGACAGCAGAGAAAGACCGCGCCACTCATCACGACAGGGAACAGGGCTCACGTTCAGCGTGTGATACGTTTCAGCCTTGCCTTCGCAGACGAGCTTCACTTCCTCGATATCCGAGATCCACGGAGTATCTCCGTGCTTCTTCAGGAAATCGCGATGCGTGTTGTAGCAGAACATCGGCATCTTACCCGCGACGAATTCAGCGCTAGGCGCATCCCAGTCGCCGGGAATGTCTCGATGAGGCGCGACATGCACCCCATACTCTTCGATGTACTGCACGAGTTCGAGCGCTTCTCGATCATCACCAGCGGCGATTTGCATCGCCTTGAGAATCTTCTTTTTTGACAGGAACATGCACACCTCCCACGCACTGTTTCCTATCAGAATGCAAACCTTGTTGTCAATCAGTCCATCCGTTACCATCGGCACATCCCCGCAGGCCTCGCGCCGTCAGCGGAATCATATGAGCGATCCACAAATCACACCAAAAAGCCCATTTGTTCATCTGCATGTCCAGTCGATGTATTCGCTGTATGACGGCATCGGATCTCCAGAACAAATCATTGAGCGCGCGAAAGAATTTGGATACGACACCATTGCATTAACAGATCGCCACGCTCTTTATGGCGCCGTTGAATTTTACGAAGAAGCGCATAAGGCAGGCGTAAAGCCAATCATTGGAGTTTTGCTTAGCCTTGCCGCAAATAAACACACAGATAAGCGCGCAGGTATCGACCAACACTCTTCGAGCCTTACCGTTCTCGCGGAAACGAATGAGGGGTATCACAATTTACTGAAGCTCATCACCATTTCCTATTTGGAGGGTTTTTATTATCGTCCTCGTATTGATAAAGACCTGTTACGACAATATGGCGCTGGTTTGATCATATTGTCTGGTGACTTGAAAGGGGAGATACCGAAAGCATTACTCAGTCACGACATGGAGCGCGCCGAAAAGCTGACGCGCGAATATTTGGATATTCTCGGGCCAGATCATTTTTACCTTGAACTAATTCATCATCCAGAATCACCATCAAACACTGAGGTGAATGGGTTGTTAATTGAACTTAGTAAAAAGACGGGTGCGCAGATTGTCGTTACAAAAGAGACGCACTATCTTCACGAGGACGATGCCGAAGCACTCGACGTGCTCGTGTGTATTCACGATGGAAAAACAACAGAGGATCCAAATCGCCAGTCACTTGCAACCACCGACTTGTCTCTCGGCGGACCTGACGAAGTTATAAAGGCTTTCGAACAACACCCAGAAGCAATCGAAAATACGAGAAAGATCGCAGATCGATGCAATGTCACACTTGAACTAGGAAAAAATCATCTTCCAAAATTTGATGTACCGGAAGGACAAACAGAGACAAGTTATTTGCGTACCCTTTGCGAAAAGGGATTACTTGATCGATACGAGAACTCCCCGAAGCTCACGGAAGCGAAAGAACGACTTGAATTTGAACTCTCCACCATCGAGCGCATGGGTTTTGGCGCCTACTTTTTGATTGTGTCTGATTATATTAACTGGGCAAAAGATCACGGCGTGATCGTTGGTCCAGGTCGTGGCTCTGCTGCAGGCTCCATCGTAGCTTACAGCTTGCGTATTACAGACCTCGATCCTCTGCGATACGGTCTGCTCTTCGAGCGTTTTTTGAATCCTGATCGTATCTCGATGCCTGATATTGATACGGACTTTGATGATGTAAAACGCAAAGACGTGATTCACTACGTCACAGAAAAATACGGCGCAAATCGTGTGGCTGGAATTATTACGTTTGGAACCATGGCTGCTCGTGCGGCCGTTCGAGATGTAGGTCGTGCTCTTGGCATGAGCTTTGCAGATGTGGATCGTGTCTCAAAAGTGATTCCACCACCAGTGCAGGGGAGACATATTCCACTCAAGGATTCAAAAAAAGATGCACCTGAACTTCGTGCCATGTATGAAGGTGATCCACGTGTCCGTCGCTTGATTGATCTTGCGATAAAATTGGAAGGAACCACACGTCACGCCTCACAACATGCTTGCGGTATCGTGATTGCTCCTTCACCACTTGTCGGGTTCACACCACTTCAAAAAGCTCAAGGAGGTGACGTGGAGCAAGTTGTGCAGTATTCGCTTCATCCAACCGAAGCAATTGGATTGTTGAAGATGGACTTTCTCGGACTTTCTAACTTGTCCGTTATTCGAGACGCACTCGAAATTATTGAAGCCGTGTACGGAGATACCATCGATATTCACACGATTCCACTTGATGATCCAAAGGTATTCGAACTTCTTGGGCGAGGGGAGACCACAGGCGTGTTTCAGCTTGAATCTGATGGAATGAAGAAGTATATCCGCGAATTAAAGCCATCCAAAATTGATGACATTATCGCCATGGTGGCCCTGTATCGTCCGGGACCGATGCAATTCATCGAGTCGTTTATCGATCGCAAACACGGAAGAGAAAAAATCACGTATATCCATGCACTGACGCAAAACGCTTTGGCAAGCACATACGGTTTGCCAATTTATCAGGAGCAAGTCATGCAAGTCGCGAAAGACATGGCTGGCTTTACCGGTGGTCAAGCTGACACGTTGCGTAAAGCCATGGGAAAAAAGAATGCCAAGCTCATGGCTGAAATGCGCGTAAAATTTATTGACGGTTCCATGGCAAAAGAAGTGCCAAAAGAAAAGGCAGAAGCTATTTTTACGCAGTTTGAAGAATTCGCTGCCTACGGATTCAACAAGTCGCATGCTGCCTGTTACGCCTTGATTGCCTATCAAACAGCGTATTTGAAAGCGCATTATCCAGATGCGTTCATGGCCGCCCTCATGAACTCGGATCTTTCAAACCTTGATCGCATCACGATTGAGGTTACCGAGTGCCGACTCATTGGTATTGAGGTTCTTCCACCTGATATCAACGAATCATTCCGTGGATTCGCTGTTGTGAAAGGCTCGAGCAAGATTCGTTTTGGTTTACTTGCCATCAAAGGCATTGGAGAAGATGTCGTTGAAGCCATGTATCGCGAACGCAAAGCAAATGGACCATATAAAGATCTCGAAAACTTTGTTTCACGCGTAACTGGCAAGCATATCAATAGACGCTCGCTGGAATCACTCATCAAATCTGGTGCACTAGATCGTTTTGGTGATCGTAATCGCTTGTTCTTTAATGTAGATACCATTCTTGAATATCAAAAGCGCATCACGCAGGAAGCGACATCGGGACAATTCAACATGTTTGCGAACACGTCATCTGTTTCATCACCTGGAGCATTAAAATTGAAGCCAGCACCATCTGCCACCACACGCGAGATACTCGCTTGGGAAAAAGAATTGCTCGGCCTGTATGTGAGCGCGCATCCATTTGAAGAATATTCTGGAAGGTTGGAAGGATTATTTATTCCAATCAATACGCTCGCGGCACACAAGAAAGAAAAGAGTGTCCGCGTTGGTGGCGTATTCACGCTCGCAAAGAAAATTCTTACAAAAAATAATGAGCCGATGGTCTTCACCAAACTCGAAGATCTAACAGGGGATATCGAAGCCGTGATATTCCCACGCGTCTACAATGAAAAGCCTGATCTCTGGGTCGCTGACAAAGTTGTTGTTCTTTCGGGCCGCGTTCAAGAGAAAGACGGTGAATTGAAATTTCTGGTAGAGACAGGATATGAGATTACACCCGAAAACATTGAAGAAATAGCAAATAGAAACGCTGAACATTCAACCGTCGAACTCCCCGAAAAACCACCAGAACAGATCCAGGCTGTCACCATTCGACTACGCGCTCATCTCCCAGAAACGATCTTACACAAACTTCGTACAATCTTTGATGCGCATCCCGGTCAGTATCGTGTGTACTTCAGCGTGGACAATGCAGGTGGCCAACAAAAGATTCTTTCCTCCTATCGAATTCGCTTTGACGAAACGATCGCTCATGAGCTCGAAGCGATTCTCGGACCCGACAGCGTGAAGGCGGAGGCGTAGCGAAATAGAGAAGTTAGAATTTAGAAGCTAGAAGCTAGCGCTGTTCACCTCCTAAATCCTAACTTCTAGATTCTAACTTCTAGCTTCTCGCTTCTCGTGGTATTCTATAAACGTTATGGTCCGCAAAACAAAACGTCCCTTGGAAGAAAAAACAAATGGAGATTTCTGGGCACTCACCACAGTGATTGCTTTTCCTGTCGCCATGCTTGCCGCAGGATCGTTCGGATTTGGTCCCGTCGGCTCATTTGTGTGGGGGATGGCTGCATCATGCGCGGCACTTCTTGCAAATACCATCACAGAATCTCGCGTCTGGATGTTTGAACAAAAATGGGCAGAACGATTCGATCGTCCTGATTTCGCCTTTCGTCTCGCCATTGTGACTGGCTCTGTTTTATTACTTCTTGAAAGCGCGGTACTCGTCATGTTGTTCACGGGAAGTGCTGAACGCAATATGATCGGTATTGTCTTTGAACGACATTGCCAACCCGCACAGCCTGAATATATAGAATTTTGCGCCATGCTTGACCGTACCTTGTCTCAAAGCGCACGATAAACAATATGCGTATCTCTTTTTACGGCGCCGCTCGTGAAGTGACCGGATCCTGCTATCTGTTAGAAACCACAGATGGCACTCGCGTACTTATTGATTGCGGACTTTTTCAAGGCACGCACGTTGCGGCACATAAAAACTTTGAACCCCTTAAATTTGATGCTTCTTCGATTGACGCCGTATTTGTCACGCACGCTCACCTTGATCATACGGGACGACTCCCAAAGCTCATGAAGGATGGGTTTAAAGGAAAAATCTACGCTACCGAACCGACTATAAAACTCGCCGAGCTCGTGCTTCGCGATACGATTCACATCATGGAGGAAGATTTTCGTCGTCAAAATCGCGCAATGCTCTACGAGGACACGGACGTAGATGCAGTGATGAAAGCCTTTGTTCCAGTCAAATACAAAGAAACAGTTTCTGTAGGAGATATTAAAGGCTGCCCGCAAAATGCAGGACATATATTCGGAAGTGCTTTCTGGGAACTGCAAGAAGGCTCTGGCAAACGCATCACTTTTTCCGGCGACCTCGGAAATCGAGGATCCCACATACTTCCACAAACCGATCAACTTTCAGCCTGCGATGTACTGGTTGTTGAATCTACGTACGGCAATCGTATTCACGAAGACGAGAGCACTCGCGAAACAAAACTCAAAGAGGTGATTCTTGAGACTATTGCGAACAAAGGGATGCTAGTGATTCCAGCATTCGCGATCGATCGCACACAACAAATTTTGTTTGAATTAAATGATCTTATCGAAAATAAAGTCATTCCAAGCATTCCTATCTTTCTCGATAGTCCAATGGCGATTCGAGCCACACAAGTACTTCAAGACTATCCTGAATATTACAATGATGAGACACGCGCTTTGATTGCTTCTGGTGATGATCCATTTGATTTTGTCGGCTTTCGCGAAACATTAACCAGAGATGAATCCAAAGAGATTAACAATGTCCCAAATCCAAAAATTGTTATCGCAGGATCTGGCATGATGAACGGAGGACGCATCTTGCATCATTTGTTGCGCGCACTTCCAAATATCCATTGCACGGTTTTGATCGTTGGCTATCAAAGCGAAGGCACTCTAGGTCGCGATCTTCACGAAGGAAGAAAAGAAGTAATCATTCACGGAGAACGCATCCCCGTGAGAGCGAGAGTAACGAGTATCGGTGCATACAGCGCTCATGCAGATCAAGCTAAACTCACAGAGTGGGTAGAACAAGCCGTTGAAAAACCAAAAAAGATTTTTGTCACACATGGCGAAGAAGGGTCCGCTATCGCTCTTGCAACACGCTTTCAACAACATCTCAATATCCCATCCGTCGTCCCGCATGAAGGGGACGGTGTGGAGCTATGAGCTGGATCGCAATTGCCATCGGTGGGCATCTTTTGAATGCGATCGCTTTTATCGTAGACAAAACGCTTCTTTCTAGTTCATTCAAACGAAGCGGGACCTATGCAGCGGTGATCGGATTCTTTTCAGGACTCGTACTCTTCCTGGCTCCTTGGATCGCGCATCTTCCTGATCCAATCACTTGGATCGCCATCGCTACCTTCGGTATTACATTCGTTCTGGCCATGTGGGGGTTCTTTGAGGCACTTTCACGCGCCGAAGCGAGTCGCGTGGTTCCAGTGGTTGGTTCTCTCATCCCTCTGTTTACTTTGGTCGCGTCCATGATTCTGATTCATGAACGCCTGACTGGTCGTACGCTTGTTGGTTTTGTCATTCTTATTATTGCCACGCTGTTACTTACGAGAAGCGGCCATAAAGACAAACACCTCGATCATTCCACTTTTTATCTTTGTATTGGATCAGCCTTTGTCTTTGCCATCTCAACAGCCCTTGGGAAATTCGCGTTCGAACGTGCACCATTTCTTGATGTCTTTGTGCTTTCTCGATTGTTTTCTGCGGCAACAGCACTTTTGATCCCAATTTTTTCGCTTGAGGTTCGCAAAGAGCTTTCATCACTATTCAAACCAAAGAAGGAACAAAACGGAAAGGGATATCACGCGGCTGCGCTTATGTTATTTGGGCAGATCTGCGGGGCGATCGGATTCATCGGTGTGCAGTATGCAGTGGCATTGGGAAGCGCGACCGTTGTGAACGCGCTCCAAGCCGTCCAATATGCCGCAATCGTTCTTCTTGCATGGATTGGAGGAAAAAAATTAGCAGCGCTTCTTCACGAAGAACGCACCTGGCATGTTCTTCTTTTTAAGGGTCTCGCCATTATTTTCGTGGGTGTTGGTCTCGCATTCGTGAGCTGGCTTCCTGCAACAGTCTCTACAAAATACGGATTCACCTGGAGCATGCCTTATGCACGTGAAATCGGCATTGATCCAAAAGCAGGATATGAAACGGCTCTCAAAGAGCTTCATCCAAAACACGTACGACTCATGGCGTACTGGAGCGAAATCGAAGCCGAAGAAAAGACGTATGATTTTTCTGATTTAGATTGGCAACTTCAAACGTCTGAACAGAATGGCGTTTCCGTCACGCTTGCCATTGGAGCTCGATTGCCACGTTGGCCTGAATGCTGGGCGCCAGACTGGATTTCTGGACTCTCCCAGTACGATATTGATCGATCACAGCTCAACTATCTCAAGGCGGTCTACACGCACGTCAAAGATCAAAAGGGCATCGTGAGCTGGCAGATCGAGAATGAGCCGCAGCTTAATTCTTTTCAGTCCTGCGCGGGGATGAGTAAAGATCTCGCTCTTCAAGAGATTCGCTGGGTTCGTGAACAGGAACAAGCAAGGCAAACACCTCGTCCCGTAGGAACGACCGATTCTGGCGAGCTTTCTTCGTGGCTAAACTTTCCTGGAGAGACTGACCAACTTGGTGTCAGCGTCTATCGTATCGTGACAAATCCGATGTTTGGCACGGTCCATTGGCTTCTTCCTGCAGATTTCTATTCCACCAAGGCAGCCCTTGTTCAGAACTGGACCGGCCCGATTTACGTAAGCGAAATGCAGATGGAGCCTTGGTCTGATGTTTCTCTTGCAAACACACCGATTGAAAAACAGATCGCTCAATTCGACGAAGCGCAAATGAAGAATAATTTTGATTATGCTTCTCGTTTAGAGATGCCCATCGTTGATTTCTGGGGAGTGGAGTGGTGGCTTTGGATGAAGGAGAAGCAAGGGCATCCGGAGTATTGGGAGGCGGCGAAGCGCTTCATGAACCCTTGACAAAACGGGCATTTTCTGGTACAAAGTTGATGGTTTCAACCAGAAAGGGTGCTCACGCATGCAGAAGTCTTACCTGAACTACTGACTTTTCTCGACGGGCGCCGCCTCTCTCTCAACATCGTGAGAATCCCATCGGCTCGATGCCGCTGGATCGTTCTCACACCGACAGCCCCGGCGCAATTCCGGGACCAAGAAACGGCACTTCGGTGACCGTAAAACGGGGCAAAAACCCCACGTTCGGTTCTGTTCTGCTCTGTCTCGACCCTCGTCTGCTTAATCGCGGACGGGGGTCGTACTAATTCTGGGGATATGGTGGTTGACACTATTTAAAATCTTGGCTAAACTCCGCGCACTTATGACGGACATCCGCAACATCGCAATCATCGCTCACGTCGACCACGGCAAGACCACTTTGGCCGATTCTCTTTTGAAACAGAGCGACTCTTTCAAGGAAAAGGGACTTGAAGGCGACACCATTCTCGACATGAACCCGCTCGAACGCGAGCGTGGTATTACGATTCTCGCAAAGAACGTATCCGTTGCGTATAACGGCATCAAAATCAACATTGTAGACACGCCAGGCCACGCCGACTTCGGTGGAGAGGTGGAACGTGTTATGAACTTGGTTGATGGTGCTTTGTTGCTCGTCGATGCCAAGGAAGGTCCAATGCCACAAACGCGCTTCGTTTTGAAGAAGGCTATTCAAGCAGGACACAAGATCATCGTGGTCATCAACAAGATCGACAAGCCAGACGCACGCCCAGACTGGGTGCTGAACCAGGTTTTCGACTTGTTCGTCACGCTCGGAGCTTCGGATATCCAAACGGATTTCCCAGTCGTCTACGCATCCGCAAAACAAGGTAAGGCTGGAATGGAAGCTGACCTTTCAAAGATGACGGACATCAAGCCATTGTTTGAAACGATCGTTCGCGAAATCTCAGAACCAAAAGCCGACGAAAACGGCCCACTTCAAGTTTCCGTTGCAAACGTTTCTTACGACAACTACAAAGGCAAAATGGGTATCGGACGCATCGTGCGTGGTATTTTCCGCCCTGGAAATGTGATTTGGATTAACCGCGATGGAAAATCAGCCCCAGCAAAAATTTCAAACTTGTTTGTATTCACAGGTCTCGGCAAGACAGAAGTACAAGAAGCTGCGTCTGGAGACATTGTCGCATTTGCTGGTATCGAAGGCTTGAACATCGGTGAAACCATCGCAGATGTAACCCAGCCAGAAGCTCTCCCAGTTATCAAGATCGAAGAGCCAACCGTGAAAATGACGTTTGGTGTAAACACCTCCCCATTTGCTGGTCAGGAAGGAAAATTCACAACTTCCCGCAACATCAAAGAGCGTTTGGAGCGTGAATTGCAGAACGACGTTGCTTTGCGTGTCGAAGCAGGATCTGGAGACGGTACGTTTATCGTGTCTGGTCGCGGAGAACTCCACCTCGCCATCTTGATCGAGCGCATGCGCCGCGAAGGATTTGAACTTCAAGCCTCACGCCCACAGGTCATCATGAAGGAAGAAGATGGCAAGAAGACGGAACCATTTGAAGAAGTTTCTCTCGAATGTCCAGAAGGGAATAGCGGTACCTCTATCGAAAAGATGAGCAAGCGCAAGGGTGAAATGAAAGACATGCGCGTCGAGAATGGAACGGCGTATCTCCAATTCGAAATCCCAACTCGTGGTCTTATCGGGTATCGCACAGAATTCATGATGGACACGCGTGGTCAGGGCGTCTTGAACACTCTTTTCCTCGGCTATCGTCCATATGTCGGAGCCATTGAAGGAACCCCACACGGTTCGCTCATCTCATTCGAGACAGGGGAGTCGAACAGCTATGGGCTTCAGATCGCTCAAGAGCGTGGCCAGCTTTTCATTGGTGCTGGTGTGCAGTGCTATGAAGGTATGGTCATCGGACAGAACGCAAAACCTGAAGATTTGCAGGTGAACATCTGTAAGGAAAAGAAACTTTCAAACATGCGTTCCAAGGGTGATGGTGTATCCGATGGTCTCACAACCCCACGCAGCATGAGCTTGGAAGAATCCCTCGAATACATTGGTGATGACGAACTTCTCGAAGTTACTCCAGTCAGCCTTCGTATTCGCAAGCAATATCTTAAGGATTTCGAACGTAAGCGCGCTGATCAATCAAAGAACGCATCGTAAAGAAAACGGCCCCGAATGGGGCTTTTTTCATCCTTGAAATCCGATTCCAAAACCATTTCACGTAGCTTGGTAAAGGTTCGTATGATCTGGATATTAACCTGAATCGCACGCTTGCTCTTCAGCACGCTCGAGAGCATGGCCACGCCCTGCTCCGTAAATACCACCGGCAAATACCTCGCACCACCTCTTCCGATGTTTGAGGTCACAAATTGTGACCTCAAAGATTCCGCTTCATTGAGAGACAATTCAAACATAAAATCCTCAGGAAAACGCTCAATGTTACGCTTAACGGCCTGATTTAAAACCTTCGTTTCTACACCGTATAATTCAGCTATATCACGATCGAGCATGACTTTCTTGCCACGAATAATGAATATCCTGTTTTCAATACGCTCCAAGGGGATGAGTGTCAGATCCATGCATATACTGCGTTCACTATATTTGTAGCTTCGTCAATAGTGCTATGAACATTGACTAACTCAAAATTTTCTGCTATCAAATATTCACCCCTAATCGTTCGGAGGTTTCTCATGGTGGAGTTCAGCTACAAGCGGAAGTGGGTCGAAGACAAGAAGAGATGGTTCGACGATGAGGAGAACCATTTCGGGATCAAGCCCGACATCATCCACAAGCAAACGGATATGCTGTCTTCACCCGAAGACGCACTCAACTTCATCATCGACCTGAAGCGCATCGCCAAGCGATACGAGAAGGGTGTCGATGAGGAGCACGTTGCACTCGACTTGGTCGAGATCGGTCTCGCGGACCTCAAGCCCGAGACCATAGACCAGATTCTCTCGCTCATCTGAGCGCTCACGATCTCGCCTCACGGCAGATCGTTTTTTATATAAAAATGACTCTTCGTGTTCAGAAGAGTCTAGGAGGCCACGAGGAGCAACAGATTGCCCTCTTCATCGAAACCAATGGGGAAGTTTCCCAGTGCGCAGAGGCCGAGCAGGGGCTGGAATTGCACCAGCAGGTCCATGTTTCCCACGATTGACGCTCCCACGACAAAGTAGAGAGACGTCCAGAGCGAGGCCGCGAACGGGCCTTGGAACGCTCGCTGAAAAGCGAGATAGATTGAGGCCGCGAGCGAATCCTCATATCGATCATCGAATACGTCACGCAGCCCATCCCCATACCGATCATCGAGGTCTTTCCAGAGGGAGGTATGTTGAGGTACGGACATGATGTCCATCGTGCTAACCGACTTGATCGGTCTCCAGAATATTGCCCGTTGGGCGCGCGCTTCGAGATCCGAGACTGGGGGGTTGAGCTGAAGCTGTGCTTCATACACCACCCCAAGCGCCTCCATGATCTTCGTCCCATGTCCGGGAAATCTGCTTTCCCAAAAAGTATGCCTGCATTTTTCGAGGCTTGAAGACGGACCCATGATGATTCCTTTCACGAATAGAGCATCGTAGATAGAGCTAGACCATCTTTTAATCGAATTTAATTATACTGTCAATCCTATACATTCAGTTATGCTTATGGGTTGACAAGCTGCACATTTTATGCTAAGTGTAGCTGTCATTTCAAAATTTGTTTTCATTTTCGTGCTCTATGAAACAGTCTCTTCGAGGCTGTTTCCATAGCTCGACAATCGGGTTATGCGATCCTGCGTGTGCAGGGAGAGGTTATATCATGTTTCGATACGCGTTTCTCATGACTCTGACCGCATTCGTCTTCTCCGCCTGCGGAGAGACACGCGTCGAGATCATCCACGAAGTCGCTGGCTGTGAAAGCGACCTCGATTGCAACGATCATGACGAAACGAGCGTCGACAGCTGCGAGTTCGGCAGCGGCATCTGCAACCACGAACGCTTGGTGGTTGTTGGCTGCGAGTCATTCGCAGACTGCGACGATGGTGATGCTGTGAGCGTTGATACGTGCGTCGACGCGGTGTGCAATCACTCTCGCGATATCACGGCGCCTTTTGATCCAGCCTCACCTGAGAGGCAGGACGTGGTGTCCTTGTGCGAACAGCCCCTCTCCTGCAGTCAGGGAGAAGGACCTCTCGCCGCTCTCAGCTTTAACCGCTGTAGCGGAAGTCGCGAGAACTGGAACGAACCCGGCTACATGATGGGCATTTCCATGTTGAATATGGGAACGGCCGCTCGTCAGGTACGCATTCAGCCTCAGCTACGCGTCGGAGATCCTACCGATCTCTTTCGAGTCATGGTCCACGCGAACGATTATCGGACAGCTCCGCTTCTCGTGCGTGACATGACCGCAAGTGAACTTGAACGTGAAGGTCTCACGTTTGAGTATGTGGCTCCGACGATCGTTGGTACTGGAGGCTACGTCTTCCTCACGATCAACTTCGCTCAACCGGATACGTACCGATCGCGCACGCTTCAGTGGGCCCTGCCTCCTGATGGCGTCACGGACATCGGCTCCAGTGAGAGTCTGAGCCACTGTCTCCAGGTTGGAGAGTTCATGGACGTTCCGGAACACGGACTCCTAAGACTCACCCAAACACTGGGCACGGAAATTCCTCAATGCACGGGCACAGTCCGTCGCGTTGATTCCGCGGCCGCAGGCGCAATTCTTCCGAATGGATTGTTCCGCACCGTGAGCGACGCGCGAATCTACTTCGCAGACGTGTACAGTCCCACGCCTCGGCTCTATCAATTTGAGACCCTCCGCGAATTCATCGACTGGGGGAGCCTCTATGGTGCGTTCTGGCATCCGAATAGGGTCTGTGCGGTGGTAACCGTCTATGAGGACATCGTCCTCGCGAATGCGCTCGTTGAATTCGACGTCGAGACGGTTGGTGTACGGCCCGGCACACCCGTGACGTGGTACGACAGCATCTCCCATCTCACCCACTACGGTTTCGCAGATCAAGGCTGGGTCATCCGAGACATCGGAACTGATCTGTACGCAACCACAATCTCTGGATACGCCTGTTCGAGGTATTCATCGATTCCTTCTCTCGGACTAGGGTTCATGGACTACGGGTGTGCGCTAGACCTGGGCTACTTGGTCAGCCGCTACACGACGATCCCTACGGATCCGATGAGTCTCAACCCACAAGCCATGAGTGACGCTGGGTGGTTCGCCCAGTACAACCATTCTCCGTAATACGGTACTACTGAAGAGGGGGTGCGAACGCCAATAGGCGAACGCACCCCCTTTCTTCGATTTCAAATCATTTTCTCTTACTCTAGAGGCTGTCCAATTCGATAATTTACCCAAAACTCATCCGGCACATCGAACACTAAGCCCGCCCAAGCCGGGCCCCATAGATCAATCGCTTTTTGCTCAGATGGAATCTGTCGAAGCGAACCAAATGAATCGACAACCACGTACACGGGAGAGGCTGTACGCACTTTAACCAATGTCCCAGGTTTATAGGTTACGTTTCTCACAAGGCGGTAACTTGCAATGCTTTCATTACTCGCCAATACCACATCTTTAAAATCGGAAAACCAGGAATAGAAAGCTGTATCTGTTGGAAATGCGAGACGAGTATCATCAGCCATCAAGCAGTACACGGCTGAGGAAGAACGCGTGCGAGCAAGATCGAGACAGCCAAGATTTTGTTGAGTGATGTAAACCGCGCTTTGATGATAACGATCGTGGTCTGCGTGCGTAAAATATTGATCATGCTCGTTGATGCCAAACGTATCAAGCCAATTCATAACGGCGCGAATATCAACCAATTGATAACTGATCTGGCTACTCTCCGTAGAAGTTCCTACATACATCGTGAGAATGCGCGTTGGAACGCCAATCAATCTTCCAAGATCATCAACCGCCGTTCCACCTGAATCTCCCCGAAAAATTTCTGCGGTCGCATCAATAAAACCGCCAACATAGTCCGTGATCTTTCCGGTTGTCGTTTTGAGTACGTGGTCTGGTCCTGGATATCCGATCACACGAACCCCATCACCCTTTGAGCTAAACTCATTTGTCGCAAGATAGGGGAATGGTCGGTTCAGACGATCTGGACCAACAGAGGCACCAATTTTTAGGATCGCAAAGTCCTGGCTAAGCTTATCGTTATACACGGCTCGGATAATAGATGCCCTGTATTCATTGCTTGGATTACCATTTTCGTCTGAAAAATAAACCACACATGAACTCGCGATCTGTCCTGCGCCTAAATCACTGATCACCACGTGCCCTGCAGTAAGCACATAGCCTTCAGAGCCGTTAATTACCGTTCCAGAGCCCTGTTCGTGGTCACAAGCGACCAAGACAGATGCCGTGGACTGAGCGTGCGCTTGCTGAGCCGTCAACAACAACGCACCAAATACAATGAGCGAAGACAGACGATATTTCATGGCCATAGTTTGACGTACGCCACAAGTTTTGTCAGCATGCCGCCTACCCATGGAGGTGATGATCGATGGATAGCCAGTCGACTCCGTATCGTGATCCTGCCGAGTCTCGGCTACAGAGACTCGAATCGCGCATCGATGTGCTCGAACTCGAGCTCGAGCGCGCCCACAAGATGCTGCTCTGGCATCGTATCGCTCGCAATTTGCGACGAGGAAGGCCGATCTTTACTTCGGCCAAGTTCTACTGGATCGCCGCTCTCCTGACAGTCTGCGGCTTCTTGGGAGGCTTCCTCACCGGGTCCGTAGCACCGGGACGCGCCCAGGCCTTGTCCACCCGACACATCTGGGCCTTGCCCACCATGCGCTACCCGTCGATCCAACGGGTCGACCACGCTCATAACTGATCTACATGGATCAGTTTTTTATATGAAAAAACCCAAGCTTATCGCTTGGGGTTGATAGAGGGAAAACGCGAGGGCGGGGGAGGTTCCATGGTGGGACGCTCATCCTCCTCAGCGGGATCCGTGTGTCGTAGCCCGATCACTTTTCCTGTTTTTGGGTCCTCGATTGGGAAGCCCTGTTGTGTCTCATCGTCACGCTTCTTTCGCGTGGCGAGAAACTGATCCGTGGGAGCGCGCGGACGATCCGGCTTCCCAAGGAAATGTGCGAGTTCACGAACCACCAGCATTGGATATGGGGGAGGACCCGTCCGCATCATGAGTAATGGCTTGTTCACAACCCCCGTATCATCGTGGGATGGATAGTGGCCATAGGCACAGGGCTTGTCGATCACGTTCGGACCCGTGACCAACACCTTGCGCGCGCTGCGCATCGGCGGGATGAACTGGTCGATGGTACCGATCTTGGACGCAGCCTGCAGCAGGCTGTCTTGACCGGTAAAGCTGATGAGCGCCAGCGGGCCATCCCACAGACGCGTCTGCTCCTTGAGGAACGTGTGAACGAAGATCGGCGTATACCGCTCCTGAAATTCGAGCACTCGGATCTCAGAAGTCGTCACCGTGAGGGCCGTCCCGAGCAGCATCTCGAAGTCACGACGAGCCTCGGGATTCTCGAACACGGGGAAGAGAAGGATCACGAGCGTTGAACCAGGACGCGTGTTACTCATTCAAAAACCTCCAGCCACAGAAAAGCACGATATCCTGAAAATTTCAAGCCTTTCACCTTGTTTCACATCAAATGCATCTATGTTATCCTCGGTTTCGCATTTCTATGAGACGAGAAGTTGTATTGGACATCGAAACACAGAACACCTTTCAAGATGTTGGGGCCTATAACCCCTCACTTTTGAAGGTGTCTTATGTTGGATGCTATTTCTATGAAACGGACACGTTTGAAGGGTTTTTCGAAAAAGATCTTCCAAAGCTTTGGCCGCGTCTTGAGCGTTCTGATCGAATCATTGGATACAACTCTATTGGATTTGATTTGCCCTGTCTTCAGCAATATTACACAGGGGACATCATGAAGTTGCCATCTCTAGACCTCCTTGTTGAAATCGAAAAGAAGCTTGGTTTTCGCATTAAGTTAGATGACGTCGCAAAGGCCACCCTCGGCATAGGGAAGAGCGGGCATGGACTTATGGCAGTTGAATACTGGCGCAATGGAGAGCTCGATAAACTCGCCGAGTATTGCCTTCAGGATGTTCGAGTGACGCGCGATGTCTATGAATTTGCCTTGTTAAACGCGTACATCTCTTTCAATAATCGCATGGGGCAAAAACAAGACATTTCCGTCCCTATTGAACCACCCGTTCCGAACGAAAGACGCGCCATTAATTTGAGTCTCGGATTTTAGTTATCCACAAACATCTTGTTTTCCTAGGATTCTCTGCGGTTGCCTCGATCGCTATATCTTGTGATAGAATTTCGTTCGTACCACAAGATGTAGTAATTTATGGAATCTGAACTCCTCACACATTCTCCTATGATGACCCCAACCACGTCGGGTGAAACGTTTGTGCCGCGCCGACGTCGTCTTGCTGATGAACGTAAAGCCATCACGCATAAGTTTCATGTTGGTTCTTGCGAAGGATATCTCACCGTTGGCCTCTACGAAGATGGCCAACCAGGAGAAATCTTCATCACACTCACCAAAGAAGCGAGCTCTATCGCTGGACTCGTTGATTCATTCGCGACCGCGATTTCCATTGGTCTCCAATATGGCGTGCCGCTCAAGGTTCTTTGCAACAAATATGTTCATGCTCGCTACGAACCATCTGGAGCCACACAGAACCCAAACATCCCGCAAGCAAAATCTATTGTTGATTACATTTTCCGTTGGTTAGCGATTAAGTTCCTGACACCAGAAGATCGTCAGAGCATTAACATGTATCAAGAAAAAATCGCATGAACCCGCTCATTGGCGCCTGCCCACTCCTGACATACAGGCCATTCTATCGACCGTTTGAATATCCGCAGTTTTTCGAGTACTTCCAAAAGCAAAACCAAGCACATTGGCTCCCGCTTGAGGTTCCCATGGAATCGGATATCTCTGACTATCGCTTCAAGCTTTCCCCAGAAGAAAAGAACTTGATTATTCAGATTCTTCGCTTCTTCACACAGGGCGACATTGAGGTAAACAACAACTACAATTCTCGCCTTATTCCGTCATTCCCAAAGCCGGAAATCAAGATGATGCTTTCGGCATTTGCTGCCATGGAAAGCGTGCATGTCTGGGCCTATTCCTATCTGAATGACTCACTCGGGCTTCCAGAGAAAGAATACAGTGCCTTTCTCGAATACGAATCCATGCGCAATAAGTATCAGTACATTCAATCGTTTGATGTGAACTCGGTCGAAGAGCTCGCGATCAACCTCGCGGTGTTCGGAGGATTCATGGAAGGGGTGAGCTTGTTCTCAAGCTTTGCGATTCTCATGAACTTCCCGCGCCTTGGAAAACTCAAAGGCGTTGGACAGATCGTTACATGGAGCATCCGTGATGAAACGCTGCACAGCCAGGGCGTCTGTGAGCTCTTTAGAACGCTCGTGAATGAGAATAAGCACATCTGGACCGATGAACTTCGTCAGACGCTCTATAAAGCCTGCGACGACATGGTGACGCTCGAAGATAAATTCATTGACACGTGTTTTGACATGGGAGCGGTCCCAGGGCTCACACCAGAAGATGTGAAACTCTATGTCCGATACACCGCTGACAAGAAACTGAATGATCTTGGGCTTGATAAGGTCTATCACTCCCCAAACCCACTCCCATGGCTGGATATCATGGTGAATGCAAAGGAACACGTAAACTTTTTCGAGAATCGCGCCACTGAATACTCAAAGGGCGCGGTGGTGGCTGATTGGTAAACAAATATTAAACTTGAACCTTATGTCGACCTACACGAATGTTATTGACGCGCTCTCAAACAACGATCTTGTCTCTGCTCGCGATCTCTTGCTTGCCGAAATCAAGCACGATACCGCCAATCGTCGCAGCTGGGATTGTCCGCATTACACCGCGAATCGGGAAATTCACGAAAGCATCAAAAAAACGAATGAGTTTGAAAAGCTCACCACGTATTTTGGATTGGAAAATCTTCGCGATCGATACGTATTGCGCGATAAAGAAGGAAATATCTGTGAAGATCCACAGGAGTTTTATGCGCGTGTCGCAACTGGCCTCTCACGGGGAGATAAAGCCATGGCGCAGCGTCTATACGATTACATGACGCGTTGCTGGTACATCCCAGCCACGCCAACCATGATGAATATTGGCACAAACAAAGGACTGCCAATCTCATGTTTCCTGAATACAGTCCCAGATACACTCGAAGGAATTTTTGGCATCTACCGTGAAAATGCGTTTCTTGCCAAATACGGAGGTGGTATTGGAACAGATTGGTCGCAACTGCGCGGTCAGAATGCGCCACTTCAGGCCTCAGGACTCAAATCATCTGGAGTGATTCCATTCCTCAAGATCATGGACTCTTCCACGATCGCGGTTTCGCGTAACTCTGTTCGACGTGGAGCAGCGGCTGCGTATCTTCGCATTGATCATCCAGATATCGAAGACTTTTTGGAAATTCGCAAAGCTACAGGAGGCGATCTTGATCGCAAATGTCTGAATATCAACAACGGAATCGTCATTACAGATGAATTCATGAAAGCGGTCGAGGAGAATCGCGAATACGATCTCATCGATCCACACTATAAAACCGTCACAAACAAATTGAATGCGCTTGATATCTGGCGCAGAATCCTCACCATGCGTGCGGAAACAGGGGAGCCGTATCTTCTCTTTATCGACACGGTAAACAATGCACGTCCAGAACACCACAAAAAACTTGGACTCATGGTGCGCCAAAGCAACCTCTGCACCGAAATCGTTCTCCCAACAGATGAAAACCGCACGGCTGTTTGCTGTCTTGGAAACTTGAACGTGGAGAAATACGACGAATGGAAAGATCAGATCGAACAAATCACCTATGACTGCGTGACTGCGCTCGATAACAATCTTGAGACGTTTATTGAGATGGCTGATCCTGTTGAATTCAAGAAAGCAATCAACTCGGCAAAACACGAACGCTCCATCGGACTTGGCGTGATGGGATATCACGGCTACCTCATGAGCAAGCTGATTCCATTTGAGAGCGTGATGGCGCGAAACATCAACAAAGAGATGTTCTTGAATATCAGCACACACGCCCACAAAGCCTCTGAGCGCCTCGGAGTCGAACGCGGATTGCCTTTGGACGGTGGAACGCGTCGCAACTCCTATGTGACCTCTATTCAGCCCACAGCCTCAACGAGCTTCTTGTGTAATGAAGCAACTCCATCCATTGAGCCAATCTCTGGAAACGCATTCTTGCAAAAGACGCTTTCTGGAAGCTTCTTGTATCGCAATAAGCATCTTGTGAAGTTACTTGAATCAAAAGGATTAGAATCCACCGAGCTCTGGAAGAAGATCATTGCCGACAAGGGGAGTGTGTTGAACTTGGACGTACTGACTCCGGAAGAAAAGGCCGTGTTCCGTACTCCATACGAAATGAACATGCGCGAAATCATTCAGCAGGCCGCCGATCGTCAACCGTATATCGACCAAGCGCAATCGCTGAACGTATTCTTTCCATCTCCAATTTCTGGAAAGTATTTGCACGAGGTTCACATACTCGCTTGGAAACTCGGCATCAAGAGCTTGTACTATCTCCGTTCAGCTTCTCCAATTCAGGCCGAAACGATTGATGCACAATCCGTGAAGCGCGATGTAGCAACCGAAGAGTGCGCTGTTTGCCAATAACGATATAAAAGATCCCCCTACGCTCTGGTGAGCTTCGGGGGATCAGACGTATAGGATGGGGTGCACGTAGCACACCTGGAAGTTGAAGGAATCGCCGCTTCGCTCGACGAGGATGTCGAACCAAGGACAATCACGCTTCTCGAAACTCCACACGCGCATCACGTGTTGTTTCGGGTTCTGCTCAGACACAAGCGTCTCACGCAGCAGAACGGCGCAAAAAGCTTCGAAGACCGAACGCGTCACCAAGTGATGCTTTTCGGCCTTCGAATCAACTTCCGGCGGGGAGCAAGAGAAACACAGGGTCAGCGTCGGCACCTGGTTTCGAGCAAGCCCACGGAAGGAGAAAGCGAATTCCCGCAGGATATCGCGATAGATCTTCTCGGCTTGTCTAGACTCTTGCACAGACATCGGCACCTCCCACCTTGTTTTCTTGTTTAGTCCTCGTCGTCAGCCATTGCGACTGGATCGTCTTCGTCCTTCAATGCACGCTCAAGACGGTCGAGCTCTTTGAGTTCATCGAGCTCTTCTGGTTCGTCTTCTGGGGCCTTTTTCTCTTCCTCTTCTTCAACGACAGGCTCTTCGCCTAAAACCTTTTCTACGCTCTTCTCCTCAAGCTCTTCTTTTTCCTCTTCTTCCTCGTCATCACCGGCTTTTGCGCCAGTAACGTGCATGCCGAGGGCAGCAAGATTGTCGGACTCGGCGTCGATGTCGAGACCCTGCATGTCGCGATCCCACGAAGAAGGGCCAAGGTGTACAGATGGGCTGGTCATAGCATTGGTGATCAATAGAGATTTTGCGAAGATACAGAAGGGGGAGAAAATTTGCAAGTCGCGGTTGGAAAATTACGATTATCTATGTAGACTGTGGGCTATATGACCCAATGGAAGAAGCTTCTCAAGTCTCTTGGTTTCAGCGAAAGCGAATCCGCTTTGTATCTATCCTCTTTGGAAGCTGGACCGTCCACGGTTCAGGATCTGGCCAAAATAGCCAAGCTCTCTCGCGTCACAACCTACGCGGTGATTGAGGCGCTTACACATCAAGGGTTGATGAGCTCTGTTGAGAAAGGGAAGAAAAAATTGTTTGTCGCTGAATCGCCAGACAGACTTCTTGCGCACGTTTCTAATCGCGTAAAAGAGATGGAGGCTACACTCAAAGAAGCAGAAGAGAGTATTCAGGATTTGAAACTTCTACAAAGAGGGGAAAAGCCCGTTGTGAAATTGTTTGAAGGAAAAGACGCGTTGCGTGCCGTGATGTCGGACATAGTCGCTACGAGACCAGAGACACTTGATGAGTGGGGGAATACCGATGAAATCTTGGGCGTTCACCACAGAGATGACATGAAAGTCTGGTATGCCGAAATGGATAAGGCTATGCCAAAAAACCACCAATCAAGATTGTTACTGCTTGCAAAAAAGGAACCCCTTAAAGTTGGACGAACTGCGAATACGGAAATCGCAGCTCTGCCCCAAGATTTGTTTGATTTTAATGGTGATGTTCTCGTATATGCAAACAAAGTAGCTCTCTCCACTTTCCGAGGGAAACAAATTTCCGTTATAATAGAAAGTAATGAAATTGCCGATACCGTTAAGCAACTTTTAAATTATATTTGGGCACTTCGTAAAAACAAAAATTAATAAGACGACCCCCGGACACCGCACGCTTTCGCGCACTGGTGTCCGAGGGTCTATTTGTAGTGCAACTTCTTACTATATACGTTTTGAAGTCGCGAGCAGAAACGTCTTGAAGAGAACGAGTCTCGTGAACCAGCCTGTATACACATTGATGTTTTACAAGCGGAGGCTGACGAGCCGATACAGGACTATGCCTGTGAGTGGACGAATTTCATCAGGCGAGCGAGCTCGCCGAGAAATTCAGTTCTGACGAAACATGGTTCAACCGCATCCTCCGCCCATGGCGCACCTCGTCATCTTAGAACCAGAGCACCGGCCAAATTAGAGTCGAGAGACTCCCGAACCCTTATGGCCGTTATGACTCAAGACTTTCGTCTCAAATCATGACCGTATACTAGCACGAAACATATTATTTGTCAATACACTAGGCTTACACTATTCTAACTAATCTTAGCCAAATTATACGCAAGTGTAAGGCACCTCTTGACAGAATTATTTGTTTGTGTTATATTATTTCTCGTCCAGCGGGAACAGCCATTCTTTACCAGAGTGACTGAGCTCGAGGGAACATCGCATAAGATCGTCTAGATACGTCTGGACGATGTTTTTTTTAACCAATTTTAAAGACACCCGTTGTCAATCGAGAGAGACGAAGAACAAACCCATGCTTGCGGTCCTTCGCCTCACTCGGGTGAAAACCCACGCCCCTTACAATCACGCGATGTAAATTAGTTCCTCCAATTGTGTATTGGACGGACTCGACATGTGTCGAGGCCTCCTCTCCCTTTTTGAAGAAATTCGAAATGAGAGAGGAGGTTCCAATGAGCATCATCGTGGCAAAGGCGCTGGTGGGTAACTACTGGCGGTTCGGGACGAAAGACTCCCGATTCGAGGCGGCCCTGGCGGTCCTCGGCCTGACCGTTGCCGAGCTCGAACACTGTTCGAGCGAGGCGCGGAAGGTCGAGCGGGGCATCGGCCCTCTGATCCTCACCCCGGCTGGGTGCGGACGGAACCGCTAGGCGGCGCATGCAGTGGTAGGCATCTCTACCACAACGCGTAATCGCCGCGTTTAAAAATACTCAGGCCTGAGATACCTGAGCAAAATAGCGATGAAACTTCTCCGTTTCTTTCGGTCTGACGCACAGGACCGAACGTGGCCAAGCGGAATCTTGGCGGCTGATGGCGAGATTCATTCTCGCCATTCCCTCCCGCTTTTCATCAATTGATGAAGGTCGAGAGGGAGTGAATGTCCCTTGCTTGCTGGGCGGCATAAAATCATTTACGGAGGCAGGCTGGGAATTCCCCATCCATCCTTCGAGGAACGAGGTGCGGGCGTGCATGCCCAATCCGAAGTTTCAAGAGTGACTCATAGGTTGCTCAATCTCGGATGCACCCGAGAAGCTTGGACCGTGAGGTCTTGGCAGGCGTTGAGGGCCCGACTTACTGAGCCCTCAGCCCCGTTTCTTCTTCATCCGTCATCTTGCAAAAGCTCTGACGGATTTCCCTCCCGCTGTTTATCAAACGATGAACGTCGAGAGGGAAGCTAACACTTTCCAACTTTTCGGTACTAAGGAACCGAACGTTGTTAGACGGTAAAACTGATCGCGCTACAAGCCATTATTGCGCGTAATAAATGTAGCTGGCTGAGATAGGGACTAGGCAGTTTTCGAAACCGATGACGGTCATTAACCGGTTTACCGGGACCCGAGGTATGCGAGTAGCCGACATCCCTTTCAATATCTTCATCCGTCATCTCTCATGAGCTCTGACGGATTTCCCTCCCGCTTTTCATCAATTGATGAAGGTCGAGAGGGAAGCGTGCCTCCTTTCGGTGTTGGACTGTCTTAGATGCTTAGCCGTCTGACAGAACCCCCGAAAGAAGTGGCGTGCCACCCACCTACTAACGAGGACCGCGCGCGTGCAGACGTTCGGACCATATGACGGTTGCATTAGCCAGCAACCACGTCCCCGTGTCATTGGCATCTAGGCTAGATGCAAAAATCGCGAAGGACGTGCTGTCGGAGATTCGCTCCGGGGGAACAGCATAGCCATAGCACTGCACACAATTTTTTCCGAAATCGGACCGTTCGCACATCCGGCTGATGTGCATTCCCTCCCGCTTTTCATCAAGAGATGAAATTCGAGAGGGGATGTTGACCAACTGATACATCCAAAGGAGTTCCCATGGAGGACAAGATCATGTTTGTTGCATCGAACATCTGCATGGTGCTCGTGCAGGGGGTGTTCGTGTACAGCCAATACGAGCTGTACGTCAACGGGGTCGTACCCCCGCCGCATCAGGGCGAAATCCTGTTGGCCCTCTTCGCCGTCCACCTCTTGAGTACCTGGGTTTCCTTCCAGGGAATCAAGGCTCAGTGGGCAAAGGAAGACGCCAATCGTCGCGTATCCGACTGATACGCTTCCGGGTCCGACGATGCTACGCGCTCGTCGGAATTCCCTCCCGATCTTCATCAAGCGATGAATCTCGAGAGGGAAGTGTACGCCTCCTTTCGGTGTTGGACTGTCTTAGATGCTTAGCCGTCTGACAGAACCCCCGAAAGAAGTGGCGTGCCACCCGCTTTTCCATCCATCATCTCTTAAGAGCTCTGATGGATTTCACTCAACCGTTTCAAGGAGGTGCCTCATGGGTGTTGATTACCGGCTCCAGGTTCGTGGGTCCGTGGGCGCGCTCCGCGTTGTTCTCCAGATCGACCTTCGGGACGGTCGGAGATGGCGCACCGATACGGTTCTCGGGAAGGTGAAGAGCTACGAGGAGGCGAAAGCCCTCGTGGATCGCCTCCATCGGGAGGAACACTACCCGGTGGGCTGCCTCGGACTCGAGATCCCCGACAAGGACTACCTTGCTCCCTGACTCATGGAACATGAGGACTGGTAGAGCGAGGCTTCCAAATCGGACCGTTCGCACATCCGGCTGATGTGCATTCCCTCCCGATCTTCATCAAGCGATGAATCTCGAGAGGGGGTGGACCAATTGAAACCCCATAGGAGTTCCCATGACGCAGTCGAATGTTCTCGTGCTCACGGTTTCGCAGGGTCTCCGCCGCGTGAAGAAGCTCAAGGGGCTTCTTGCGGAGGCGCAGACGCGCGCCACCCAGGGAAGTACCTGGGTCGAGGGCAAGGAGCCGTCCTTCGCCTTCGAGGAGCAGCGAAAGCTCCGCACCGGCTTCCAGGGGGAGATCATCCGTCTCGAAACGGCGATCGCGCGGGCCAACGCCCTGACGCGAATCACCGTGGAGGGACGTGAGGTCACCCTTGCGCAAGCGATCCGCGAGCTCCAGGAGCTCAAGGCGGACCTGGCGTGGCTGCCGCAGTTGATTCTGCGGGCGGGAACGGAGGAGTCGTCCGAGTACGTGTACGACGAGGTGACGGGGCGCAACATCCCCCGATCCAAGTCGGTCACGCACAAGGCAGCTCTGACCGAGCCTGCGCGGGTGGCCGAGATCCAAGCGCTCCGCGATCGCTTCGAAACGATCAACGACGCGGTGGAGACGGCCAACCACCGGACGGCGATCGAGCTCTAGGGCTCTCGCCTCCGACACCGAGTCTGTCCGCTGTGGTTTACCGCTTCGGCGGAACCCACAGCGGGCTGGCCGCGGGACGGGTGAGTGAGGTTGGGTAAAACAACTTTATCCGAAAGGATAACAGCTGTCGGAAGAGCAATCTTCCTACGAGATCGCCAACGATAACGGCATTGATACGGTATTGAGCCTTTAGGATTCAGCCCTAAGAAGCTGAGCCCTGAGCCTTAAGCCATCAGTCGTTAGCCTAGAGCACTTGTTAACCCTCCTCCTCTCCGGCCCCGTGTTTAATCCTCTTTCCCGATGAGAATCTTCTCGTCGGCCCATCTCGGATTTTGACCAATGCGTCGAACGTCGAGACGGGATGCAGACCAACTGACGCATCCAAAAGGACAGCATGGCGACGAGTTTCATCGTGCTCGAGGGTGACTGGGGCGGTCAGATCTACCTCACGGTCTCGTCCTACGGAACCGACCTCACGCATCTCGATCAGCTCTTGAATGAGCTCGATGCGATCGCGTGGTCCTGTAACGAGGGCGGCGGTTCATCTTGGACGATTCTCGATTCGGACGAGAACGACACCGAGATCGGCGGCGGGATGGGCGGCGGTCGTGCCGCTCAGGGCTCCGTGTGGATGCATAACGAGTTTCGCGGACTGAAGAAAATGGAAGAGCGCGTGCGCTTTCTCCTTCACCTTCCCGCGAGCACTCGGTTCATCTACGGAAACGGCTAAACAACACGGTTTGTGAACCGAACAACATCACACGTGTCTGATCGTCCACGCTTCGACGATCTTCCCTCCCGATCTTCATCAAAAGATGAATCTCGAGAGGGGAGCTGACCAACTGATGCTTACCCAAGGAGTGCCCGTGAAGACGTATTTCGGATTCGGCATGGCGGATAACATGTTTCCGGCGAATTGCAGCATGACGCGGCTCGAGCTCAGCCCTGAGGAGGCGAAGAGCGTGATCGCGGAAGGGGTCGAGGTCTGCCTGAACCCGTCGCACGCCCTGACCATCAGGGTGATGCAGACACGCTACGGCATCGACGTCGCCATCCCCGAAAAGGCCCCGTTCGCGAACCTCAAGTCCGGCGATCGGCTGCTCGTGATGGGAGTCTCCGGACTTCCGCGGCTCGAAGGCCGACACGAGTACACCCCCGAGGAGATCGAGAGCGCGAAGTTCCGCTTCGGTCTCTGGACGGTCACGAGCTAAGCACTCGGCTCACGGCGGTTGAGCAATCTATCGCCCCGTGGCACATTCGGCTGATGTGCACCTGCCCCGAGAACTTAAAAAGTTTTTTCGGGGTTCCCTCCCGCTGTTTATCAAACGATGAACGTCGAGAGGGAAGCTGACCAACAGACGCTTACCCAGGAGTTTCCATGACTGAAGCCGAGGTGGAGTTCCACTTGGCCGACATGGCCGCAGTGGACGAGGAGCGATTCGAGTGGGAGTGCGCGATGAACACGAAGGACGTGTTTCGGGCAATCTCGGCGCTCGAGATCGACGTCCAGCGTGGTGTGCGATCCGTGAATGCAGTGATCGATAGCGACACGCAGAACGGACTCGCTCATCAGGCGTACACGTATCACGGAGATTGCTCCCGCGTCGCGTACAGGCTCGGACGGGAATGGGCCCTCAAGAATCGGCCGACCTACGCAGAGCTCGCTCTGCAAGATCGACGACATGCGGAGGCTCGCGAACGTCGCGATGCTCGAATCGCGAAAGATAACTGGGAGCGTGGCGAAGGATGGTTGAACGCTGACCTCTTTTGCGACGAACCCACCTACTAAGGAGGTGTCTATGGCGGCGATGACTGCGACCCTGAGCGTCAAGCGCGCGCGTCGATTCTGCACCAAGCGCCGTCTCGCCTCCGTAAGGGTTGAGAAGGTCTTGGCACGCAGGAAGGCGCGTCGAACGGGCCGTTCCACTCTTTACACGAGCTGGAACGTGATCTGAGCGCGAGACCTCCCCGCAATCGCAGCGGGTAAAACAGAACAGGATTCAGCCCCTGTTCAAATGTGCGATAAAACTAGCTGCGTTTCTTTCGGTCTGACGCACAGGACCGAACGTGGCCAAGCGGAATCTTGGCGGCTGATGGCGAGATTCATTCTCGCCATTCCCTCCCGCTTTTCATCAAAAGATGAAATTCGAGAGGGGATGTTGACCAACTGATACATCCAAAGGAGTTCCCATGATCCAGATGCTGAACGTCACGCCGAAGCTCGAGCGTCTCCTGGTTCTCTGCCGAGAGAATCTGGAGGCCGCGAACGCCTTCGCTCGAGACCTGGGCTACCGGGGGTTCCACCCGGAGAAGCCCCAGACCGAGGAGGAGGCCCTGCGGCTCCTCTCCGATCTGCGCGTCCTGCGCTTCGACCTCGCGAATCGCATCGCGGATCGAGGAAAGCGGAAACGCGAGTTCGAGCGGGCGTAAGCCCTGCTTCAACTGATCTGGTGGAAACACGCAGATCCGAGTACAGCCGTCACTTGGGAACAGAACGACGGCAAAAGAAATTCGCGAGAGACGCGTTTCGCAGAGCAACGCGAACTCGAAAGACTGTTTGATCGATAAAACCAAACAAAAGGAACAACATGCCCGTTATCGAATGGTTCATTCATAGCTCGTCTGAACACGGCACAACATCCGTCGTTCTGGTCAATGAGACGGCCCACGTTCTGCGCCGCTCGAGCAGTAGGTATCATCTCATCATCAAAGGAATGAGCTATCAGTACTGCTGCCAAGACGGGTGTCAGGATGGGCGCTGCGATACGGGCGCGTCCTATCACGTGAGGCTTCTCCTCGAGCGGGCGAAGCTGGCAGGAGCGACCAAAGTCGTGGTTCGCATGGGGCAAAGGAATAATTACGTCGGCTCGATCCATGGACTACCAGTCTATGACGTCTCCGAAGTAGAAAAAATCATTGCAGATGGCATTCACATCATCCCCTGAAGGAAGCAATCATGCGACTCACTCTGCGTATCAAGTTAGACACTGGGTTTAAGTGCTTCGTCTGCCTTCAGGGCATCAATCTCCGACCAATGGCCAATCTACCCGTTGATCCCGTTGTCGCGTTCAACGATCTGAAGCAGGGGAAAAACCCCACCGAGTGCATCTCGTGTGGCGCGTTGCACCGCTTCAGGAAGAAGAGCACGGCGCGGCGGCGTTACATTCAATTTCTTGCCATGCATCTGCCAGAGGATGAAATGGTCCTCGAGCTGGAAGACATGGTCTAACACGTTAGCTCTCCCTGATCTCCCCAATCGCGCAAAAACGCGACGGGGAGATTATTGATTTTCTGAACATTTCGTTGCGTTTGACGCGACCTGTTCTACGTTCCATGATGTGAACCATGAATCAAACATGGCTCTTTCTTATTGGATTTGCAGCTCTCGCAGGATTGATGGTTTTTCTGTCGCGTCGCAACAAAGGCGATGAAAAACCAAGCCTTGATCCTCAAGCGATGCTGATGCTTCATCAACGTCTTGAAGCGCTTGATCAAGAGTTGCGACGCTCGCTGACGGAAAACACACGATCACAACAAACGTCCAGCAATAGCATGACGGGTGCGGTTCGAGATGTGACGGATCGACTAGCGAAAATCGAAGAAACAAACAAACAGGTGCTTAACTTTTCCGGACAATTGGAAAATTTGCAGCGCATTCTTACGAATCCAAAACAGCGCGGTGTTCTCGGCGAATACTATCTCGAAACACTCTTGAAAAATGTATTTCCACCAGAGCAATATCAAATGCAATACGCGTTTAAAGACGGAGAGATTGTTGATGCGGCGGTTTTCATCAAAGACAAGATTGTTCCGATTGACTCAAAATTTAGTCTCGAGAACTACAACCGCCTCGTAGAAGCGACGACAGATGAAGATCGTAAACGCTATGAGCGCGACTTTTTGAACGATTTAAAGAGCCGTATCAAGGAAACGGCAAAATACGTTCGTCCAGGGGAGGGGACCATGGACTTTGCGTTTATGTTTATTCCACATGAAGCGATTTACTACGATTTGCTCGTAAACAAGATCGGTGCGGTCGGGGAGGACACGGAAAATTTATTGCAACGCGCGGCAAATGTGTATCACGTGATTATTGTTTCTCCGACGAGTTTTAGTGCCTATCTTCAAACCGTGATGCAAGGACTGCGCGCACTTAAAATCGAAGAGCAGGCCATGGAAATCAAGAAGCGCGTTGGGGAGCTTGGACGGCATCTTTCAGCCTATGACGAGCATTTCAAGAGTATTGGAAAGCATCTCGGAACGGTTGTAAACAAATATAATGATGCGGATAAAGAGCTTGGGAAGATTGATAAAGACGTTTTACGTATCACTGGAGAAGGTTCTGGGCGCGAAACGGCGCCCGTCGATCGTCCATTAATTGAGGGATAAGTATGTCACGTGCTGTCCTGCGCAATATTGGAATCGCGATTGCGGTCGTAGCTGCTCTTGTTGTCGGTATCATTACGTTCGTACAAACAAAAGAGATTTCAAAAATCCGCGCCTCTGAAGCGGATGTGACAACGACGACGTATGCATTAGTACTTGGCGCGAGCGTCAAAGCAGATGGAACCGCTTCAGATGCACTTTCAGACCGCGTAAAAACGGCTGTAGAGCTTTATCAAGCAGGAAAAGTCTCGAAGATCCTCATGACGGGTGATGATGGCGCATTCCATGGCGATGAAGTCGCAGCTATGAAGAATCTCGCGATTTCTCAAGGCGTTACTTCGAGCGATATTTTGGTTGATGGACAGGGCTATCGAACGTATGAAAGTTGTAAGCGCGCTGTTTCTGAATTTGAAGTCACTTCTACGGTTGTAATCACACAACGTTTTCATCTTGCTCGCGCTCTCTATCTTTGCGACAACTTTGGCATCGAGGTTCAAGGACTTTCCGCTGACCGCCAACCATACCGCAGTATCCTGATGTTTATTGGCCGAGATCTTCTCTCAAGTGCAAAAGCCTGGTGGGACATCAATGTGTGGGCGCCGGAGAGTCCGGTGGCGGAATAACGCTTGACCAGGTCTTTTATTATTGCTACACCTCGCACACCCCAAACCCTTACACAGAAGGAGGTACGGGAATGTCCGATCGCTCTCTCACATTGAAGGAACTGAAGGAGGCTATCAGGGATCCGGCACGGGAAGGTGAGTTGCACGAGCAGATGATGCTCCTGCGAGAACGCTTCACCCCGGATCTGCTGAAGTCGCTTCCGAACAAGTCGCGCAACGTCGCCATCAACGATGCATTCCACGCGGTTCAAGGCATCCTCGCCGCCATCATCGGGGAGGAGTCTCCTGATGGCGATCCTGGACACGGGCGAGGCCACTGGGCACGGGATTACATCCACGCGCTGTGGCTCAGCTACGATCCGGAGCTCGACACCAAGCTCATCATGCCCTGCCTCCTCGGAGGCACCCTGCACGACACGGCAACCCTGTTCGTCGACCGCTACGCGGACAAGAACCGGGTCGTGCGTCACGCGGAAGTGGGCGCGCTACTCGTGCACGCAGCTGCGCTCGAGAACAAGGTCCTGACGCCCAACGAAGCGACTCTTGCGGCCTACGCGGTCGCCGCTCACACGCACTACCTCAAGCCCGCGGATGTGACGTGTGCAGACGGTGTGACGCGTACCGTCACACCCTATCGCGACATGTCGGCGGACAATCATCCACTCCTCGAGGTCTGGATGACTCGCTGGGTGGATCGACTCGACTGCTCGGGACCGTTCGAGCTCGGTCGACACTACCTGACCCTGCACAAGGACCACGAAGACCTCGGTCAAGACGGGTTCTACAAGGTCAGCTTCGCGGATCAGATGCAGCCGCTGCTCCGCACGCCTGAGGAGATCAAGATCTCAGGCAAGCCGCAGACCATGCTCGAGCACATGCGCATGTACGCGAGCTCGCAATCCAACAGCTCGCCCTACGGCAAGTACGATTGCGGGCTGATGGTGAAGATCCGCGATGCCTACAAGGAGTCGCTCGAGCACATCATCTATCAGGCAGCGAATCCGTCGCCCGTTCTGCCCGATCGCATCGAGATGAACTGGACGCGATTCCTGGGACAGTGGGTCGAACCCACGTTCGCTGGCAAGAAGGCGGCCGCGAGTCTCAGCCGCGCATTTTGCACGCTCGATCCGACCGCGCAGAACGCTTGGGCATGCGGCTTCCGAGCCTGCATGGCCGAGCACAGCATCTGGATCGACCGCATCCGCAGCTTCCTGGTTCTCGAGGAAGTCCCGACCGAGTACCTTCACCTGCCGGGAATCGGGGAAATCGGCAACGCATTCCTGCGAGCCGACGTTCCGATCGAATACTGACCACCACGACCGACATCAAGTCGGTCTTTTTCTTTTTCATGCTCAAATAAAAGCGCCGTCCCTATGAGACGGCGTAAGAATTGAACTTCGCAGAGATCTCGCGAAAGATTAGCGCAAGAAAATCTGAAAAAAGCATGAGTACCATCCACCAGCGATCGAAGAGCTCGTACATGATGAAACCTCCGATGATAATCACCTCAGTAAGGGAGCGGGAAAAATCCCTCGTCCGTGATCTGGCTCAAGACGTTTTCCAGGTACTGCTGGATAAGCGTGAGACGCTTTTGCGCTTCTCGCTTTCCATAGTGAGTCCGAACGCAGACGTTCGTCGTGGGATCTGCCCACTCAGTGTGGAACCAGAGACCCTTCAGAACGCTCTGTGGGCTTGAGTACTGAGCATTCGGATTGGACAATGCGTGCTGATAGTCCACCGTTTGCAGACTCTTGTGGTGTTGCGCGGAACGCATCACAGCATCAAGAGAGAGGTTAACCACGCGATCAGCATCCATGAGAGCGATCTGAACGCATGAATCATCAACCTGGTTGATATTGGCATGACCCTTAACCGCTTTCAGAACAGCCGCACGTGCGTCCGCATGAATACGATCCTGATCTAGCCAGCGGTTCACGAGAGTATCCAAAGACATCCCTTCTCCACGAAACTCACTGTAGCGCCCGACCTCCATGATCCGGTCCGCATTATGACAAAGGCCAGCGAGTCCTGCCTGATGAGCCGTTTCTTCATCACGCCACTCTTCGAGCGCGATTTGAAATGCCATTTGACCCACACGAGCGGCGTGGTGAATGTCATGATGACCACTCAAGCCCACGAGCTCGTGACTCTGCCTAATGGCAGCGAACACAGTAGGGAAGTGCTCCCAGATGCGAGTGGACCGATTCAGCATGAATTTGCCTCATGAGGGTAAAAACGATGTAAAAGGACGTTACGAGGAAACTGACAGAATATTTGCAAACCGTCAATCCGTAAACAGGAATGAAACCAAGGCAAAAGAAATTTATTATTACAAAAATATTTTCAAAAAAATCTATTTTGTCCAAATCGGGGACTGACCCATTTTTTCCATTTTACGACGGCAGAGGAGGGGAAGCCCAGTGTTTAAAGCGAAATAGCTATGCGTCGCACAATATATGTTATACGACATGGTATACTAATTTTCTGGGTTCTAGGCGCTATTTAAGGTAAACCCGTCCTGGTACGCGTACATCAACATATTCCGGTTTATCGACGCTCTTAGGCTTGTTCTTAATAAACGCTTGGTATGTTCTTACCTGTGATTCTATTGGCGACGTTATATCCATGAGCACATTAAAGCCCTCAGGGCTCAGGACCTTTAACAAGGTACTTGATACCGTAGGAGGCTCTATTTCGCGGTAGGCCAAATTTGAGGCTCGCACATCCTCAGCTAACTTGATCCACTCCTTAGCCTGTGACGCGTTCGCTACCACGTATCCCACGTTAATCACGTCATCTAAGTCACGTTTAATAACTGGAGGCTCGTCAGGACGAATCGTGCGAGTTCCAATGAGACGAGATTGAACGTCACGTGTTTCTTCATCTGTAAGCGAATCAGTAGCGATGCCTTGAATATCAATCCAGAAATACTGCTTATGAGAGTGGAATACGAACCTCTTAGACCTTTCGTCTATCGAGAGTCGTAAAACGTTGGTATAGGATTTGTCCACAATCGCTGAATTTATAAATAATCTCGCGATTAATTCAGTTTGTAACGCATCTTTATCAATAAACCATGCGTGTCTCGCATGAATGAGCCAATTCCCCTGTCTCTCGTCTAAAGCGCGGAACACTTCCCTCTTTACGTCCATTGGATCCAGGTTCTCGATCCCACTCACCTCAACATCATTGATCGCAAATGCATCACTGACAAAAATTAAATACGTCCAACCAATAACAGAACAAATCGTAAGGATAATAAACACGGCGCGACGTTTATAGTTCTTCTCCACGCGTAATCGACGATTTATATCCCCTGAAGCGGCCGACATGGCGCGTGGATTGACTGCCATATCAACGGAGAGCCTCTCGAATGAGATGACTGAGCAGTTGAATGTACGAAAACCCAGCTACAGCGGCAGATTTTGGCAATAAAGACGCGGATGTCAGCCCTGGTAATGTGTTTGTTTCTAAAATCCAAAACTGATCATTCGCATCCAATATTAAATCCGTTCGAGAATATCCACGACAACCAAGCGCCTGATGTGCTTGAACCGCATACGTTTGTGCCTTGCCTCGTAATTCTTCTGAGATCGGAGCGGGACAGATTTCCTGCGTACGCTTGTCGTGATATTTCGCCTGATAATCGAAGACGCCACCAGCTGTACGGATTTCGATCACGGGTAAAGCCCTTGGAACGCCCTTATATTCCAACACAGGCACGGTAAATTCACGTCCAGCAACAAAGGACTCAACTAAACAGCCCGCATCTTCTTTCAAAGCACCAGAAATTGCTTTTTCCCACGTTGAGCGCGCCGGTTTTACGAATAAACCAACACTTGAACCTGACGCATTAGGTTTCACGACAATATCTTTCTTGAACACGCGTTTCAGACTTTTCAGTGTTTCTTGTTTTTGTTTCTTCCAAGCTTGTCTTGTGATGAGTACTGATTCGGAAACTGGAAGTCCCGCTGCGTGGAAAATCCCAATGGTTACCGCCTTATCCATCGCTTGCGCAGATGCGAGAACCCCAGAACCTGTATACGGAACACCAAGCAATTCGCACAAGCCTTGAATATGGCCATCTTCGCCATGCGTTCCATGGAGAGCATTAAATACAACGTTAAAACGCTTTGCTTGAGCATCTTTCACAAATCGCATCAGATCAGTCTTTTTGCCCGTGTCATAACTTTTCACGGTAAACTGATCTTTCTGCGATACGAGCTGAGCTTTGACTAGAGCTCCAGATCGCAAAGACACCGCCCGTTCAGACGAAGTTCCACCTAACAAGATCGCCACGCGGATCATGACGATAATTGTGCCATCAAATCACGAGTCGCGGAATGTCCCAGTTGATTCTTGTGACCACCTCGTAGTTAATCGTCTTTCCAAGCCCAGCGACTTCTTCTGCGCTCATACGTTCTTTGCCTTGTTTTCCAATAAGAACGACTTCTTGTTCTGGCTTCACAATACCCGCGTCTGTGACATCCACCATGGTCATATTCATACAAACACGGCCTAAAACCTTACAACGCTTTCCATTTATCAATACATGTCCGCGTTTTGAGTTCGCGACTCGATCAAATCCATCTGCATAGCCAATGGGGAGCACAGCGACTTTGGAATCACGACGAACGCGCTCAGTTAAGCCATAACTAACGGGAGTACCTGATTTTACAGATTTTACTTGAGCGACGAGAGTCTTCCACGTAAGCACTGGTTTTAAATCTAAACGGTCTTGCGATCGTCGACGCGTATCTTCCGAAGGCCAAAGGCCATAAAGACCGATTCCGGTCCGCACCAAATCAAGATGCGTATTTGAGTACAAAATGGATGCGGCAGTAGCAGCTGTATGCTTTATTGGGTACATTTTGTATTCCTCAAGTGTTCGTGTCGCTTTTTCAAATTCACTAATCTGCTTGTCAGCGTAGGCGCGTGATTTCGTATCTTCAATGTTCGCAAAATGCATATGCACGCCTTCAAGCATCAACGAATCACGATGCGCGTGAATGTATTTCAACATCACCTCAAGTTCTTTCCCCTCAATCCCCTCCCTTGTTAATCCAGTTTCAATTGGAATGTGAATGGAAAATTTTGTTTGTAATTTCGACATCGCCTTCAACGTATCAAGATGAAACACAGTCAGCGAAATTTGCTTCTTCGCCGCTTCAGCGAGACGCTCTGATGGCGTATATCCAATCACGAGAATACGTTGCTTCATCCCCTCCTTTCGAAGCGCGAGCGCCTCATCAATATGATCAACGCCAAACCAATTCACTTTTTCGTCTTTCAAAATATTCGCACATTCCAAAAGACCGTGACCATAGGCATTCGCCTTGATCACGGCCATGGTGTCTGCTGGTTTTGCGAGACGCGCCAAGGATCGAAAGTTGTGGCGTAATGCTGCCCCGTCAATTTCGATCCACGTTTTCATATTAGCCAATCCTATCAAACCCGGTGAATGGAACCAATACATCAGGAATCTTGATCGAACCGTCTTCCTGTTGTCCGTTCTCCATGATCGCGATGAGTGCACGTGAGAGAGCGACGGCTGTCCCATTCAACGTGTGAACGAATTCTACAGAACCATCTTTACGTTTCAAGCGAACATTCAAACGACGTGCTTGGTAGTCTGTGCAGTTTGAAGTACTTGTTACTTCACCGTAGCCACCCTTACCATCACCACGTCCCCACATCCACGCTTCAAGATCATATTTGCGGTATGCGGGTCCTCCAAGGTCACCCGTACAAATGTCTACCACCTGAAACGGTAAACCGAGCTTGTCGAAGATGCGCTCTTCTAAACGACGCAATTCTGCATGCATCGCTTCGCTCTGTTCAGGTGCGCAGAATACAAACAGTTCTACTTTTGAAAACTGATGCACACGATACAAACCATATGACTCACGACCGTATGTTCCAGCCTCTGTTCGATAGCAATGTGAGTAGCCGACATACTTAATCGGCAACGATGCCTCGTCCAAAATTTCGTCTTTGTGATATCCGCCCAATGGGATTTCAGCCGTTCCAATCAGTGATAAATCCGTCCCTTCTATTGAGTAAATTTGTGTCTCAGGGCCACGCGGGTTAAAGCCGGTTCCAACCAAGACATCATCCTTGGCAACGTCAGGAGTAATCATCGGCATGTAGTTTTCCGCGACCATCTCCTTCAAAACCCATTGCGTGAGAGCCTGCTCAAGCATCACGAGTTTTCCTTTCAGGAAGTAGAATTTTGATCCAGCAACTTTTGCTCCACGTTCAAAATCGATCAAATCATGTTTTTCGGCTAACTCTACGTGAGTCAGAGGCTTAAAGCCAAGTTCAGGCACCTTCCCAAAGGTCGCAACCGGTTCGTTGTCGCCATCCGTCGCTCCGAGTGGAGACCCTGGATGCGTCATGTTTGGCACCTTCAAAAGCTCATGACTACATTTGGTACTCAGCTCGGAATAGAGATTCTCTTTTGAAACCAACTCTTCTTTAATCTCCTTCCCTCTTGCGATAAACGCCGGACGCTCTTCAGCGGTAGCCGACTTCATTTTATCAGCGGTCTCATTTCGTTCTTGACGCAAAGTCTCTACTTCGCGTAACGCATTCAAACGAGCGGCATCGAGCTCAAGAAGTAAATCAATATCAACGCTCATGCGCTTATTCTCTGCATTCTTTTTTACGAGCTCCGCGTTCTCGCGGATAAATTTGATATCAAGCATATTTTATTCAGCTTTAGGTCGAAGAGTTGGAAACAAGATAACTTCTTTCAGAGATGGAACTCCGGTAAGCATGGATGCGATGCGATCGATTCCCATTCCCATTCCTGATGTTGGAGGAAGACCGTGCTCAAGCGCATCAAGAAATCCTGTATCCATGCGCTGTGCTTCTTCACTCCCTTTGTCGGCAAGCGCTTGCTGCTCTTCGAAGCGTGCGCGCTGATCAAATGGATCATGCAACTCGTAGTAATACGCATTCACGATTTCCGCACCCTGAATTATGAGCTGTGCTGATGCGCTCTTACTTGGCTCTCCTGGAACGCGCGCCGTCAGTGGCTTCATCTCGATTGGATAATCCAAGATCCAAACTGGCCCCTCCAACTTCGATCGTGTGGTCTTCTTGTAAAGCTCATCAAGGTACTCACCAAGCCCGACACATCCTTTAAAATCTACTTTTACCTTGGCGGCTTTTACGGCTGTAATAACATCCTTTTCGTTCTTACAATCATCAATATCAATCCCCGTCTCTTTTAACACGGCTTCACGGAATGTGAGACGTGGCCATGGAGCGCCAAAGTCCTTATCAAGCGCATCTTTTACCATGCGCGTAAGCATCTCTTCGATCAAGGCGATGAACTCTTCTTTCTTCGCATACGCCCAATACATCTCGAGCATGGTGAACTCTGGATTGTGCGAATGGTCGATCCCCTCGTTTCTGAAACAACGACCAATCTCATACACCTTTTCAAATCCACCGACCACTAAACGCTTCAAATATAATTCAGGTGCGATACGCAAATACAAATCAATATCCAATGCATTGTGATGCGTCACGAATGGTCGTGCATTTGCACCACCCGGAATCGGTTGCAACATCGGCGTTTCGACTTCAAGAAATCCTTTTTCATCGAGCACCTTTCTGAGAGATGTAATCAGCTTTGAACGTACACGAAATCGCTCGCGTACTTCTGGATTAGAAAGCAAATCAAGTTCGCGCTGACGGAAACGCGTTTCGACATCCTGCAATCCATGCCATTTCTCCGGCAAAGGCAAAACCGCTTTCGTGAGCACGCGCCATGAAACGATCAAGATAGATTTCTCGCCACGCTTTGTGAGATATGGAACGCCAGTCACTTCGACAATATCAGCAGGATCGATCGCATCACGGAACAGCACGAAGGCATCTGGAGTCTCATCTTCTTTGAACAAAAGTTGTATACGACCACTTTCATCCTCCAAATCAGCAAACAACATCGCGCCATGAACACGGATAGACATGACACGACCATCCACGATCACTGACTTCCCCTGTTCGAGCCAGGATTCGAAATTCGAAAGCAAGACCCCACAGGTCGCTGTTGCTTCCGTAACCACTGGATACGGATCCTGTCCCGCGGCTTTCAGCGCCTCGAGCTTTTGCAGGCGTACGTCGCGTTCGTCGGACATATTATTTGATTTCTAGGATTTTATAGTCTGTATGACCGTTTGGCGTGCGAACTGACACTGTCTCCCCTTTCTTGCCCCCGATTAACGCCGAACCAATTGGAGATTCGTTGGAAATCTTCCCAGAAAGTGGGTCAGCCTCATTTGAACCAACAATATCAAAGTCCTTCTCTTTATCGTTTACCAAAACCTTAATTTTTGAACCGACACGAACATTTGTACCGCCAGCGCCTTCCTCAATAATGATCGCATTCTTCAATAAATCATCAATTTCCAATATGCGACCTTCGATGAAGCCGAGCGCCTCCTTCGCCTCATGATATTCTGCATTTTCCGAAAGGTCTCCCAAGGCCTTGGCAACTTCAATACGGTTCGCTAATTCGCGTCGCGAAACGGTTTTCAAATGATGAAGCTCCTCTTTGAGCTTCTGCAGATATTCGGCGCTAACGTATTGGATTGGTGGCATAGGAAGTAAATCGAGATAAAGCGTCCCCGCTTGAATGGCGGGGGCGCTTCTCGTATGGAGATAGGATAAGTTGATGTGATTAGCGTGTCAAACCTTCAAAACGCTCCCCCTCGCGCATTCCTCAACTCCCACCACGCATTCAACATATCTCTCGCGACTGGCACGGATACACTCGATCCTTCTCCACCCTCTTCAAGCAAGACCGTCACCACGACTTCAGGTTTTTCATAGGGAGCGAATGCCGTGAACCATGCATGCGTTGCTTTCGTGCTGGACCACTGCGCGGTTCCTGTTTTTCCTGCTACGGGCATCGCGAGCCCTGCTAATGCTCGACCAGATCCATAGGTCACGTTATCACGCATCCCTTTTCGTACGACTTCCACCGCATCCGCAGGAGCGAGTCTCTCCCCAATTGCCGTTGACGTCGCTTTTTCTAAACGTGGCACAACTTTAAATCCTCCATTCGCGATTTCTGCCGTATAGGCGGCGACCTGCAATGGCGTCACAAGCAAATCTCCCTGACCAATCGACAAGTTGTACGTATCACCCACATACCAGCGTTCGCCTTTTTTCTCTTGCTTCCAATCTGGCCCTGGAACTAAACCTGTTCCTTCGTTTGGAAGATCGATCCCTGTCTTGGAGCCAAGACCGAACACGCGAAACCAGTGCGTCAGCTTTTCCACGCCAAGACCCACGAACGATTCATATCCACCACCAATCGTGTAATAGAACGTATTCACCGACCACGCGATCGCGGAACGGACATTCACCAATCCATGGCCACCAGCCTTCCAGTCTGGAAACATGTGTCCACCAACCAATAATCCTCCCGTCGAAAGCACAGTCGTTTGCGGAGTGATGATATGTTCGGCTAATGCAGCCGCTGAGATCACGATCTTCACGGTTGATCCTGAAGGATAGGTTCCAGCCCATGCACGAGGAAATAGCGGCTGCTCTGGATCATTAATCAGTGTCTGATACACAGTCGTCGAAACTCCCCCAGAAAACTGGTTATTGTCATACGAAGGCCAAGAAACAGTCGCGAGAATACTTCCGTCACGTGGATCCATGGCAATGGCCGCTCCTCGCTGCACATGCGCTAAAGCCATCTCCTTACGAAGCGCTTGCTCTGTAGCTCGTTGCAAATCAATATCCAAACTCAATTTCAATTCTTGCCCATCTATCGCATCACGCTCTGCTACCAAGGTTTGAATACGACCATGCGCATCCACTTCACTCACACGAGCCCCGAGCTGACCACGCAATTCCGCTTCATGTGTGCGCTCCAAACCAGCTTTTCCCATGTCATCTGCACGTCGATATCCCTTTTCACGACTCGACGCATATTCCTCTGGAGAAACACGCGCCACATATCCGAGAACGTGAGACAAACTCATAATATCCGCACTCCATGGATACCGACGTCGTGCGGCTACTTCAAGTGAAAATCCTGGAAGATTCGGGAGATCGATCGCAAAGGCCATCGCATCTTCATACGCCACTTGCTGCGCGATGATCGTTTCCTCGTCACGAGCCGTTCCTGTCGCGGTCGCCAGAGGCATTAAATCATTCACAGACAATCCAAGTAGACGTGCGGCCTGCGATACCTCATTTTCAACTTCTGCTGGATCTCGAGGCAAATTAAACGGCGTAAGCATGACTTGAAATCGCGGGATATTGTCTGCAAGAATTCTTCCCTGACGATCCAAAATTACTCCACGACGAGGCATGAGCGCGGTCGTGCGCAATCTATTCGCTTCGGCTTGCGCCTGAAACTCATCACCGAGATGCACCTGCATCCACGCGGCACGTCCTGCTAACACGGTAAGCACCATCCCGATAAAGATTTGTGAAACGAGAAAACGGCGTTTCGAAATACTTCGCCCAATAAACAGAGAGCGATGCTTGAGCGGCGTAAGTCCTTCTTCGAAAAAGACTTCATGCTGCATGTCCCCTTGTGCATCCGATCGCTTCATAGGCGGAAACGTCCCGTGAATGCAGCCACGGAAATAAATGCTACTGATGTCAGCCCAATATCCCAAATCAAGGTGAACAGTGGGAACAATTGTGGTGACCATGGTCCATCAGCAAATCCGAGCGCGATCGCTGTCCCTGACACAATAAGAGATAATAGCCACGCTATTAATCCTCCGAAAACCGCGAGCGCGGCCGTGGCATACACGGAACGATTTGTAAGTAATCTTCGTGCCACGACGTCCATCAAAATCGCGACAACCAAGTATCGAAAGAGCGGCGCGTCCGGACTTGAAATGGCATAAGCCTCTATCACCAAAGACCCGACTGCCAATGCCGTATATGAACGCGATCGCGAGCTTGTTACGGTCAGGATCGCGACCAATGGAATAAGCGGACGGATATCAGCCCAATATGGCAAAAATGGCGAAACAGCCACTTCAAATAATCCGGCCATGAGGCCGGCGAGCGCTGCGACAAGGATTCGCCAGATCATAGGTGTGGACGCAATGCCGTTGGACGCAATACCGACACAAATGTCACACGCTCAAGAGAGACAAGCGGCTCAATCGCGGCGCTAAAAAATGGATCCGAAGAACGTGTCTCCACCGTATTCACAATCCCGAGCGGTAAATTACGTGGCACTTTATCCTCGGTTCCTGCGGTCACAATCACTTGATCTGAAGCAACATCTTCCGAAGATGGGATGTAGGAAAGTACAGCCGTACCATTCCCACGCCCTTCTAATATTCCTGCGAGTTGACCTTTACTCTGAGCGGCGGCTGCAACGCGTGAATTCGGATCTGTGAGCAATTCCACGACCGCGATCGTGTCTTCGATCAGACTGATTTTTCCAACCATAATCCCATCATCCGTGATAACCGCCTGGCCGACTTCAACAGAATCATTCTTGCCGCGATCAATAGTAAGCAAAGCGCGTTGACCGCTTACGTCACGAGCAATCACACGAGCACCAACGCTGTCATAACCAGAACGATCCAAAAATCGCGCTTGGCTACGAAGCGTCTGATTTTCTTCTTCCAAAGATCGCAAACGCACCTGATCTACAACCAAAGCGCTAAGCTGCGCTTCGAGCTCTTTTACGTGGTCGTCTGTCGTGATGGCGCGCGAACCAGCACCTGACATCACACGCACGATCGGCAATGTCATCCAACGTATCGCTTCCCCCACGGGCTTTGTCACACCGGCAAGTACAAAAACTAAACCGATAGCGGTTATTCCCAGTGCCCAAACCCAAGGATTCCTCATCACATGCCCTTTACGATATCCGTAGCAGAAATCGCGACATCCGCGAGCGTTGCAGGATCATCAAGTAAAGAGCCTGTTCCGCGCACAACGCACAGCAACGGTTCATCTGCGATACGGACAGGCAAACCCGTTCCACGGGTAATCGCCTGATCAATTCCACGAAGCAAAGCACCACCACCCGTCAACACAATTCCACGTTGCTGAATATCAGCCACAAGTTCTGGTGGTGTTGTTTCAAGAATCCCTTTCACCTGATCAACAATCACCTTCACGGAACGACCAAGCGCTTCACGAATCTGCGCATCATTCACCATGATCTGACGTGGAAGACCAGTCAACAAATCACGTCCGCGCATGGAAACTTCAATCGGATCTGGAATCTCATCAGCTGAACCAATCGCGATCTTGATTTCTTCTGCCACACGTTCACCAAGCAACAAGTTGAACACGTCACGAGCGTATTGAATAATATTTCGATTGAATTCTTCTCCAGCAATCGCGATACTCTTAGATGCCACTATTCCATTCAATGAGATCACCGCGATCTCCGTTGATCCTGCACCAAGATTGATAACCATGTTTCCAACTGGCTCCTTAATCGGCAATCCCGCACCAATGGCGGCGGCAATGGGAGATTCAACCACAAGCACTTCTCGAGCACCGGCTCCGGTAGCCGCATCTGCCACGGCCTTACGTTCTACTTCGGTCACATCCAGAGGAACACCAATCACCACGCGTGGTCGAGCAATCGCAAATGTCTTATCCTCGTGGACTTTCTCGAAGAAATACCGCAACAATTTTTCCGTGACTTCGAAATCAGCGATAATACCGCGCTGAAGCGGCTTTGATACTTGGATATAAGATGGGTTCTTGCCGACCATGGAACGAGCTTCTTCTCCTACCGCCATCACCTGACTCGTGCGTCGGTTAATAGCCACAACTGAAGGTTCGTCAATCACAATACCCTTTCCACGTACATATACGCGTGTATTTGCGGTCCCGAGGTCAATCCCGAGCTGCTTGGTCAGTTGACCTAAAAAACGCGGCCATCGCATAAGTAATGGGACATTAGCGACTCATCAAGCAGCGCGCAACAGGCTAGGAACGACGGCTTTCTTGAATCAAAAGGGCCGCATACTCTAATCCCCCAACAACTACCAAAAGCAAGAGGAACCACCACATGGTCAGCCAACCTTGAGCAGACAATCCGAGACAAATCACCGAAACAAGCGAAAGCCAAATCGCATGTCGAAAGGCAATTCTCACTTCGCGAAAGGCTGTGTCATGGCGTTTGCGCAAATGCACACGGATAATAATTCCAAAGAGTGTCAAAAGGCCCACACAGGCCGCAAACAGAGTGATATAAAACAAGATAAATCCAATCACACCCGCCTCATCAGGATTCACGTTAAACAAAATATAAGACCATCCGCCAAGCGAGGCGATTGTCGCAAGTGTCATCAACCAGAGAAACGAACGGTATCCCATGTAAGTATTCTATCACGCTTGAATAATTTTCAACTTAAGAACCACGCGCGTTCCAAGCCCTCGATTCACCTCATTACACAAACGTGTTTCTATCATCTTTAACTCCCCCACGACAATAGACGCGGATGCAGCTAGTTTTAACTCTCCTTCTTGAAACGATACTCCCCGCACCATCGCTGCCTTTTCTTCTCCCCAAAGTGCGACTAAAACCGTTTTCGCCGCCTCAATCACTCGCACCGCATTCACGTTACGTCGAAGATTGCCAAATTTTTGAAGCGACTCCGATTGGATACCGCCCAATTTCTGAAATCCCATATTAGAGCTTTCTAAACTCACAAATCCCCTTAAAATCACAATACTTACACGTAAACGGATCCGAAGTCGGTTCGTACTTAGAGAGCGTGATCGCCTCCATGCGCTCAGTAATCTTATTCAAGAATGCATCGCGCTTTTCTTCTTTCAAGAGATCTACGTCTGTAATCACCCAATCAAGCACGTAAATATACGCGAGTCGCGAAACTTTTATTCCTTTTTCTTCAAGGGCGAGTTGGTATAAATGAAGCTGCTCTTTATCTTCCGCACTTAACTCATCTTTCGCTTGGCCGGTCTTATAGTCATACACAACCACGGATCCATCTGGAAGTTTATCAACGCGATCGACTTTCCCTTTCAATGAGTGAAGTCCGAGAACAAGCGTGAACGGAATTTCAACGCCAAATATTTGCGGCAAATTCTCTCGACATGACTGCCAAAAATGTTTGATCGCTCCACGGCCTTTTTCTTTATATTCATCATGGCGTTCGCGCGTTTCATACCATTCATCAATCCACGCCTCATCATACAACGCATACGCCTCTTCAAGCGTCACTTTAAATCCCTCACCCTCTGGACCGGATTCAGGTGCAGGCCCAAACAAGCTCCCCTGCTGCGCATTTGTTCGAAGCTGATGTAATTCCAAAATATGCTGATACGCATTATGAACGCTTTGCCCAAAACTCTTTTGATACGTTCCAAACTTTGGGATGCGATAAATGTGCTCAAACTTATACTGCAAAGGACACTTTCGAAAGGCGGCGAGCTGCGTAAAGCTGAATCGTTTCTTAAGCTCATAATGCGCCACATCCGACTCAACCAACTCATCAGGATCCTGAAGCATGAGACGCTTTGCTTCATCACCTCCCGTTGGTTCTGGGATAGCTAAACCGGCTTCATTCAAAAATACAGAAGGCTTCTTTGGACGCGTGCCACCATACTGCACGGCACCCGTGAGATAGAGCCTGTCTTTTGCGCGTGTCATCGCGACATAAAACAAACGACGCTCCTCTTCAAGATGCGCGTCCTCGACCGGCAAGCGCTCGATAATCAAACCCTCTGGCAATGGAATCGCCTCACTCCGCGCACGAGATGGAAACTTCCGATCCACCATGGACGCCACGAACACATGTTTGAATTCCAATCCCTTAGAAGCGTGAACGGTCATGATCTTTACCAGCTCTGGACCAGCGTCTGGATCAAAATCCAAACCGCCCTCTTCGCCAGAATCGATCTCAATACGCAACTCTTCGAGGAATCCTCTCAAGCTTGGACCGTGTGTGCTGTGCTCATATCGTTTCATGCGCTCGGCAAATCCGTTTAAGTGCTGGAGATACTCGCATTTATCCTGTTCAGGGAGACGCATCACCCATGCTAAATATCCCGTTTTGTCCAAGGCGAGCTGAAGCGATCGTAATGGCCGTTCACGTCGAGCGGTCTCGGCTAATGCCTCGATATGCTCAACGAGCTTCTGAACGATCTTGAGCCCGTCTCGACTCACTGCTGCCTCCGATGCTTGTCGGAGCGCGCTCCACAGAGACAGTCCTTTCCGTCCTGCATAGTGCAATAATTCTGCGACGTCTTTTGATGGAACATTGTAACAACCAAGATGCATCAATCTCCAAATCGCAGATGACTCATGGTAGCCATCCAAGGAATGCAAGATTGCCTGGACATCTAACACCGCCGGTTTTGCATACAATCCACGAAGCGCGAGAAACTGATACGGAATTCCCATGCTCTCAAACACATTTACAAATGGCTCAGCGCTATCGTTTCCACGAACCAAGATTGCAAACTCATTCCAACTCGTATCAGGTTCAGAATCTTTCAAACGCTTTATCTCATACGCAACCGCTTCTGCTTCGTCTTCAATACCGCGCTTCCAAATCACACCCACATGTCCACCGTCTCCACGCGTCGCTTCAAGCTGCTTTGTAAGACCCGTATCTGCGAGTTTTACTTCTAAACGATTTGGATTATTTTTCTTAATGAAATTATATGCACAATCCAAAATCTCTTTCTTGGATCGATAGTTTTGTGTGAGCGCTACGGTCTTCGCGTCTGGAAAATCATCACGAAACTGCAAGATATTCGCGAGAGAGGCGCCACGAAATTTATAGATGGCCTGGTCATCATCTCCAACAACCGTAATATTCCGCTCCTTCCCACAGAGAAGCTTAATCAATTCATACTGCGCCCAGTTTGTGTCTTGAAATTCATCCACCATCAAATACTGAAACTGCTTGCGATAGAGCTCCAATACAGATGGCCGTTCACGAAACAAACGTAATGTCTCCAGAATCAAATCCGCAAAATCGAGACAGCCTTCTTCCAACATCATCTTGCGATAGACGGCATAGACATTCGCGAGTTCGAGCAATCGTTTACGTTCGCTCTCTACAGCCTCTGGTTCGCCCTCCAGCACCGTGCTCTCCGCAAACGCGAGATACTGCTCAGGCGTGATCCCCTCATCCTTTGCGCGCGAAATATGGTTCAGGATGGCACGCAAAAATTTTACCGGATTCCCGAGCGGTCGATAGTGCTCAAGCGGAAGCTCGGTGAAACGTCGCTTCAACATCAACCACGAATCAACGGGCGTTAACAATCGAAACTGATTCGGCAAACCAATCTCTAAACCATGAGCCTCGATCACACGCTGACAAAATCCATGAAACGTAGAAATCCAAAAATCGTACGCACCCGTTTCAAGCAAAGAGATCACGCGATCCTCCATTTCTCCTGCGGACTTGTCCGTAAATGTAAGCGCCAAAATATTTTCCTCGCTCACACCTTCCTGTTGCAACAAATACGCATAGCGCTTTGTCAGCACGGTCGTCTTTCCCGTTCCCGCGCCAGCCACAATCAATAATGGCCCAGTTCCATGGGTCACGGCTTCCAACTGGGCTGGATTTAGACCGTCGAGCAATCCTTCAGACATGAATGGGATTGTGTCGGGATAGAGAGAAAAAGAAAAGGGTGGGTTCGCACCTGGGAGGTGGGTTCGCACCACCTCTTGCTTTCTCCTCCTCTGAGAGGAGGAGATCGGTTCCTAAAAAAATCCCCTCCTCCCGGAGGAGGGGTGGCCACAGAAGTGGCCGGGGTGGTGCGAACCCACACGGGATTGGAGGGTAGCGAGTGGCTACCGGGGTGGTGCGAACCCACACGGGATTGGAGGGTAGCGAGTGGCTACCGGGGTGGTGCGAACCCACACGGGGTGGCGCGAGTGGCGGCCAGGGTGGTGCTTACCCCTGATTCCTCGCCCTGATCTTTTCCATCAACTGTAGATAAAATCCAATGTTTGCCTGCGTAGCTAAACGCGCACCAAGCATTTCATCAACCGTAAACAAATGACGAAGATAGCTCATGGAATAGCGTGACAATTCTGAACCAGGCGCGATAAATCGCGCGTCTACGATGGGGGTATCGGACATCTTCCACTTTTCATTGGTGATATGCGCTACTTCGTAGAAATCGCGTTGGGACAAATCATCATGCACAAAGCGATAGATCGAACCATGACGTGCGTTTCGCGTTGGAAGCACGCAATCAAACATATCGATACCACGCTCAACATATCCCACGATCTCATGTGGCTGCGCGCCACCCATGAAATAACGTGGTTTATCTTTTGGCAAAATCTCATTCAACACATCCAATACTTTGCAGGCTTCTTCAAAAGGCTCCCCGACCGAAAGACCGCCAATGGCATACCCATCAAAGCCAATATCAACAAGCTCCTGAGCAGAACGTTTACGCAATTCAAGATCCGTTCCACCTTGCACGATGCCAAAAAGCAAAGCACCAGGATTAATGGAACCTTCACGAAGTTTTTCAAATTCATCTTTTGATCGCTTTGCCCAACGCGTTGTAAATCGTAAGGCATCATACAAAGTCTCGTGTGTGGCAGGAAGCTCGGTACACACATCCAACACCATACAAATATCTGAACCGATCGTGCGCTGAATCTGCATGCACAATTCTGGCGTGAGCATCATCTTTGCTCCGTCGATATGCGATTGAAATTGCACGCCGTCCTCAGAAAGCTTTCGCAGACCAGAAAGGGAGAATACTTGAAATCCACCAGAGTCTGTAAGAATGGCTCCGTTCCAATCCATGAAGCGATGCAATCCGCCCATCGCCTTCATTACCTCCATCCCAGGGCGCAACCACAAATGATAGGTATTCGAAAGTAGAATCGGCGAACCAAGGCGCTCGATGTCAGCACTGGATTGCGTCTTTACCGCCGCCTTTGTCGCGATCGGCATGAAGAATGGCGTCTGCAAAGTACCGTGAGGAGTCACGAGCTCTCCCCTGCGTCCGGTGGTGGATTCGTTCTTCAGCGTAAACATAGTTAGGATAAATGCTTCTTAGCCCAATCAGAACGATGAATCAATACACCAGCGATAACTGTGCCAATCATTAAAACAGCAAATAGAATCCACGCGCCAGGAGAATCAAAGGACTGGCCCAGTACCACAAAGCTAATTGCCGTTGGTAATGACCCGAGGAATGTTCCGAGTGCGTATTCGCGATATGACATTCTTGTGAGACCACATCCGATGCTCACGACATCAAAAGGGAAAAACAAAACGCGCATGGCGAGCACGGCATAAAATCCTTGCGAAGAAAGCGTGTCATCGTACTTTTTGACCCAACCGCGCTCGTTTTCACTCACAAAGTGACGACCAAGATAGCGCGCCATCCAAAAGCTAATACACGCTGCCGTGTTTACCCCGATAACAACAAGCGTGGCCCCAAGCCAAGGACCAAACAATGCTCCTCCGAGTGCAGCAAGCGCGGCCGTCGGAAACGGAATAATGGTTGAGATGATGTAAAACAAAATCAACAAAAACGGACCAAATACTCCTGCGTGTGAAATGAGTTGCCTCATCACCTCTGGAAGCTGATTAAAATGCACGCCAGCGATATTCATCGCCACATACACACCAACAATGACGATCACATATGCGACGAGAACCCAAATCTTTAGCCAATGTGATCGTTCAAGTTTCATATTATTGCAGCTGCTCTTTCTTTTCTTTCATGAACGCAGACCATTCTTCCAAAATATTGAGAAAGAGTTTGAATGGCGCTTCGAAAATGAAATCGAAGAAAAATACAAACACGTTAATGCGAGAGAGTCCTTCCGAGAGAAACCGTCCGGCACGCAATACGGGGAGTGAAACGAAATCGATCAAGATGGTCAGAAGGTTGTCTGGTCGCGGCACGGCCACATATTCACGCGACGTGTAGCGAAGACGAAATGCGAAGAAGCTCACGACACACAAGAAGAACACGAAAATGAGTGAGCTAACCCATGTAAAAGCGAGTTCTTTCAATCCCATGAACGTGACACTGAATACCAACAAAAATGTCAGCATGTATGCCAATGCAAATATCGAACGACCAAGAAACCCACGCTTTTTCGTTGGGCGAACTTCGCGACCCTTTGGACCATGTTCTGAAAGCAATTCCTCCACACCACTCACAATACGCTTGATATTATCTTTTCCTGGTAAGCGAATCATGGAACCAATAAACAACATCATGAGAGGCGGGAACAAGATATTCACCACCAATGAAAACTGACGGAATTCGTGATAGAGCAACAATTCAATAGGCACTTCGAGCATGAGCGCGATCAACATCTTCGTCATGAAGAGATAGATCATCGCGCGAATCGTTCCGCGACGAAGACGTGTCTTACTTTCCTTCACGCGCTTTTCTGCAATACGATCAATCGCGCCATGTAATGCGTCTGGCTTTGCCATGAGCTCGGCTGCTTTGGCAGGATTCTCCATCAATGCGGTACGCAAAATATTGAGCGAGATCGCCCATGGTTTTACGGCATGTTGAAATTTAAGCGCGAGCGGATGATGCAATGCTTCATGCACGCGACGCTGTACATCTGGCAAATCGAGCGCCATTGCACCCGGAGCCCCAATCCACACCAAAGGATCAACCCAATCAGGACGAAATGCGCGCAATAATTTGTAGCCAATAATTTCATCGTCTGCCTTGAGGAACATACGATAGGCAGCGATATAAATCTGCAAACGACGATCATCGTCCCCCATCACATCTGGAGGTAACGTAATACGCTCGGCCAATTGTTCGTAGAAAAAATGGACAAACACCTTATCAGCCGCATGATCATCCAAAAGCTCTTCGAGCTCTGCAGAGATAACGCCGATTAACCAAGACTCATGCTTCTCATCTCCCACATGCAAGCGCTGAACCGCAACATATTTTGCGACAATATCAGCCGCTCGATCACCGAGCGATTCTGGCAACACACCATTCGGCAAATAACGCGCCGCAATTAACTCACGCACAAGCGCACGGCCCACGCTCTGTGGATCGCCATCAAGTGCGAGTTGGCGTTTCAAAATTCGCTTGATCGCCGCCTTATGTAAAAGATGCTCTTCGCGATAATCAACCGCATTGCGAATCTTTTCGTAGAGCACGGAAAATCGGCTCACTGCTGCATGAACGGTAATACGCGAAGACTCCGGAACTTCCGGAATAGATCGTGGTTGAACCGCCTTTGCTAACAACGCAACTTTGGCCGATGAGAGCTCCATATGAGACGTCGACTATACCTTAAAATAGGCATTTTGTCGAGAGGGATGGAGCAATATTTTGCTAATTACAGTAAAGAAAAAGGCCACTGAGGATTTCAGTGGCCGTAGAAACCGCGCGCTTCGGCGTCGGGCAGGGTGTAGAAGCGCACACCCGCCTTGTCGCAGACCTCGCGTACCTGCGCGTCGCGGACCGAGCCGCTCGTGGCAAAGATCGCGCGGATGCCCGCATCGATCAGCACATTCGGCCCGTCCTCGAACGGGAAGAAGCTGTCGCTGTACGCAACCGCTCCCTTCGGATCGTGGCCAGCGTCGCGAGCGCGCTTGAGCGCGAGCTCGCAGCAACCGACACGATCCTGTTGACCCACGCCGTTCCCGATCAACATCCCGTCCTTCACGAGCGTGATCGTGTTGGAGTTCGACGTGGAGCCGATTGCCCAGGCCAGCAGGCAGTCCTCCACGTTCTGATCGAGGACCGATGCACCCGACGGCACGAACGTGTAGTTCGGCTGCATCAGGAACCCGCCACGCACGTAGCGAAACCGATCACGACGATCGAGCGAGAGAGACGCGAGCGCCGGATTCACGATGAACCGGCACTTGTCGCCCTTGCGCTTCAACATGTCGATCGCACTCGAGGTGAACGACGGCGCGATGATGCCGTCGAGCAAACGACGCGTTCCTTCCGGCATGCCATGCGTGAGCAAGACATCGGCGAGCTCTTCGTCGAGCTCGAACGTCGTCAGCACGAGTCCGCCGAAAATCGCACGCTTGTCACCGTCGATCATCTTGCGAAGATCGAAGGCCGCACCACACGGATTCCCGTGCTTCACCGCGATCGCGATCTCAACCCCCTTCTGGAAGCAAGCCGCGATGTGTGTCGCAGTCTGTAGCATCCGCTCGAGATCGCACAGGTTGTTGTAGCTCGGCGGCTGACCGGCCACGACCTGGAAGCGATGGAGCGCAAGCGGATCGTCGTCGTGGACCTTGTAGAGTCCAGCCGGCGACTGCCACGCGTTCTCGCCGTACTTCGGCACGAGGGTCTCGGTGCCGACCATGCCGTCGATCTCGCCATGCGAGTGATAGCGCGCCGCCGCGAGACAGTAGTCGGCGATGACGCCTTCCACCTTCGCGCAAAGCGCGTTGATGAAATTGTCCGCATCCGGCTTGCCCGCCTTCAACCAGTCGATCACCTTCATGCGATCCTCGGGATCGCAGATCGTGATGCGGCGACCCTTGGCCGCAGAGCGCAGCATGGTCGGCCCACCGATGTCGGTCTTCTCGATCACCGACTCGCGCGTGTGACCCTCGCGAGCGATCTCTTCCTTCAGCGGATAGAGATCCACGCAGCACAGGTCGATCCAGCGCGCGTTGATCTTGGCGAGTTCAGCGTGATGCTCGGGCTTGTCGAGCGCGAGCAACCCACCGTGTACCTGCGGCACGAGCGTGACCACGCGGTGATCGAGGATCGCGGGCAGTCCCGAAAGCTCGGCCACGTCGGTCACGGCAATACCCGCATCCAACAACACCTTGGCGGTGCCGCCGGACGAGAGCAGGTCGAAGCCGAGCGCGACGAGCTCGCGAGCAAACTCGACGATACCCTTCTTGTCGAACACCGAGAGCAGAGCGACTTGTTTTCGTTCCATCTATTGCCTTTCTTGTGAGAGAGCCGAGCCGATCCTAGTAGAATCGAACTTGATTGGCAAACCTTCGAACCAGGCCGCGCCACGTGAACGACAGCACAACGGAGCCACGTAGAATCCTCGTCGCTACTCGGATCACGTGGCACGTAAAAACGACAGCGTTCGGCTGTCGTTTTTACGTGGTGGACGCTGTAGGATTCGAACCTACGACCCTCTCGGTGTAAACGAGATGCTCTAACCAACTGAGCTAAGCGTCCTCGCTCAGCGAGGAGTTCCGAACACATGGTGCGGCGGGAGAGACTTGAACTCTCATAACCTTACGGTCGCTACCACCTCAAGGTAGTGCGTCTACCATTTCGCCACCGCCGCAACATGTAACCAGGACTCTTCGATTGTCGAGCGCGGCAAACAATACCAAGCTTTTTGTCTGATGGCAAGGTCAAATCTTGCGCCCCTTCCCCACCAAGAGCCTTAGCTTCTTTTGTTTGATACCAATGCCGAAATTCGTGCCTTGGAGCGCCTGTCCATCAACGGTCAGCGTCACGATCTCTGTTGATCGAATGGCGCCCTGAGAGAGCTGTAGACGCGTTTCTGGTGATGGTTGTGGTCTTTGCCATGGAAAGCGTCTCGGCGGCGCAGCGACGCGCACGGCGACATCCAGAAGCCCATCAGTAGATGAATGTTCCACGAGATTCGCGACCATGATCGTTCCTCCTTCGGTTGGACGTAAACGAAAGCGACCTTCTACATCCAACTCGGCGCGCGTGTCTGGAATGATGACGTCGGTCAAAAAATATCGATCTCCAACCGTGCCAATGTCCACATCTGTCGTGAGACGAGACGCGATCGCAGAAACGCTATGCAAACCCATCTTCACTCCCATGAGTGGCGCAAGGATAGATGTGCCAATCATCGGAATAATCCCAAGCGTCACGCCCAAATCTGGCAAATAGCTCATCTGACGCAACATCGTCGAATCATCACCTACAAAAATAAGATACTTCGCGCCTTCGCGTACAAGATCTTCGATGGTTTCTTTTGGTTTTCTGAAAAGCGTTAAGCGCGCAATGTGGCCGCCGATATAGTGACGAGCCAATTCCGCCTCTAGGCGCACGACTTCACGTTCGTACTTGCGCTCGGCAAGCCGCTCATCAAACACATACGCAAAAGAAGAAATCATTTCGTCGCTCCCGCTCCCGCATTACCTCCACCGATCGTCATATTCCCGTTGATTTTCGCTCCCGGCTCAACGGTGAGCGTGGCGGTTTTTACATCTCCCACAATATTTGCGGTTGATTTTAGCTCGATACGTTTTTCTGCGGTGATATTGCCTTCGATCTTTCCAAACACGACTGCCGCACTTGTTTTGATCTCGGCTTTGATGTTTGCATCCTGACCAACCGTGAGCGTTCCACCAACCGTAAGCTTTCCGGAAACCTCTCCTTCAATGCGCATATCACCTTCTCCACCAAAGTCTCCCTCGATACGCACACCCTTTGCGATCACCGTAATCGGAGGCGTGACAGGAGCTGCTGGCGCAGGAACATACGAAGGCACTGGGACTTCATCCATAGTAGGGTCGGGTTTGCCGTTAAAATTGAAAGCCATAAGAATTACATCTCATCTGGAACGGGGATGGAAAGCAAGCCCAGACCTGATACTAACGCTTGACGAGCGGCTGCAACCAAGCGTAGTCGTCCTTCTTTAAGCTCTCCTTCAGATTCCAAAACCGAGACAGAATGATAAAACTCGCTCACACCCTGCGCGACCTCAATACACCACTGCGCAATGATGGATGGTCTGGATTCTTCCGCTGCCTGATGCACTCGTAATGGGAATTGGGCGAGGGAAAGCGCCAATGCCTTTTCCGAGGCATGGTCGAATGAACGTGCTAGGGGCAATTCATGAATTGCCCCTACAAGAAACGGGTTGGAACCATTCGCTTTTCGCATGATGGATGCCAATCGCGTGGCGGCATACAAACAATAAGGACCCGTATCACCATCAAATGAAAGAGATTGCTCCAAATCAAAGGTAAACATCTTGTCATTATCCTGACGGAGCATGCCGAATTTCATGCCAGCCATCGCAATACACCAGGCAGTATGCTCGATTTTGCCATCATTCCAACTATCTTCGGCGTGGCGTTTCACGATTTCATCGGTCGCGTATTTCACGACTTCATCACGAAAACTTTCCAAAGTGACGATATTCCCCTCGCGTGAAGACATGGCACCGCTCTTGAGCGTTACATACTCGAAACCGACAAACTCTTGTGGTTTGCCGATCTTCATCATGGTGAGCGTCTCGAACAATTGCTTGAAATAGAAAGACTGACGGTTGTCCACGACGATCATCGAACGGTCAGCTTTTGGATATTCTTTGAATTTCAACTCTGCCAAGGCGAGATCTTTCGTTGAGTACAAAGAGTTACCATCAGACTTTCGGACGAGGAAAACACCGAGCTTCTTTTCTTCGAGATCCACGATGATTGCGCCTTGTGATTCTTTGGCGACTTCCTTTTCCAAAAGCACATCAACCATTTGCTGACCACGATCAACCACTTCGCTCTCGAGATATTGTCGCTTCACTTTTACACCGAGATCATCAAAAATTTTCGCCATCTCATCCAAAGACCAGCGACGTGTTTCCTGCCAAAGCTTTTCCCATGCTGGATCATGCGCTTCGAGTTTTGCTTGCACGTCAGAAATTTCATCTTTGTATTCTGGATGCGCTTCGAGCTGTTTCGAAGATTCTGTGTACATCTTTCCGAGATACATTCCATTCCGTTCTTCAGGCTTGAGCGAATCAATGCCCCCATTTTTCATGATCCACCACAAACACTTTGCTACGTGTGCGCCGACATCACCGTGATACGACATTGGAACCACATCCCATCCATCTGCAGCTAAAATGTTTACGATAGACTGACCAACAATCATCGCGCGCAAATGCCCAACATGAATCTCTTTATGCGTATTTGGCTGGGCATATTCAATCAAAATTTGTGGTTTGCTGGTCTTGGTTGTGCCATACGCTTCTCCGACCGTTTCAATCTCACGAACAACGCGATGCACGGCATCACCAACACCTAAAGAAATATTTACATACGGACCTGCGGCAACTGCGGAGACAAAATCAGAATTCTTGAGATCAAGTTTTGCAACAACTTCAGTTGCAATATCTGCGGGAGATTTTCCCATGGCTTTTGCCAAGCGAAAACATCCATACGCAAAATCACCGTGCTTGCGGTCTGGTGGAGTGACGATATCCGTTGGTCGAACATCGGTTCCTAAAATTTCCGAGAGCCGTTTCGCAACATCGGCTGTCCAGTATTGCCAAGAGGTCGTCATACAATCTTTACGAAAAATCTTTTGCCTTTTTGAATCACGGAACCCGTCTTCACGCTCATCGCGACATCCTCTACAACCACGTCATCGACCTTCACGCCTCCCTGCTCAACCTGACGACGTGCATCTGATTTTGATGAACACAATCCAGACTCAACGAGAATATCGACGAGCAACATGCTCCCTGCTGGTTTCAATTCTGGGATCTCATCTGGACGGGCATGCTCCTGATGGACTTTGCTGAATTGCTCGGCCGCATGAGACGCCGCTTCGTCGCCAACCAACCACGCAACAATGCGCTTGGCGAGATCGCGCTTAAATTCCATCGGATTCTCCCCTGCCTTGATCGAGCTCGCGATTCCAATCACTTCTTCATCCGTAGCGTCCGTGCAAAGGTTGAAGCCCGGAACAATCATGCCATCCGTCCAACTCATCACTTTTCCATACATATCATCTGGAGAATCCGTGAGCGCGAGCATGTTTCCTTCGGATTTTCCCATCTTTTTACCCGTTGGATCGACGAGCAATGCGTTCGTAATCACGAACTTTTCCTTATTTTTAAGTTCTTTCATCAATGTGCGACCTGCGAGCATGTTAAAAGTCTGATCGTTTCCACCAATCTCCCCATCCACATTCATAGCTACAGAATCCTGCGCCTGCATGAGCGGATACATGAATTCGTGTACATACACTGGTTTTCCTTCTTCGATGCGCTTTTCAAACATGTCACGCTCTAGCATCTGTTGAACCGTAAAATGCGAGGCAAGCTCGACAACGTCTGCGAATGACATCTTTGCCAACCATTCGCTATTAAACCGCAATTCAGCCGCATTAGGACCCGTGAAATCGATCACGCGAGACAACTGCTCTTTATAAAGCTTGGCATTCGCTAACACTTCTTCTCGCGTTAGTTGCTTACGAGCTGCCCCTTTATCCGTTGGATCGCCAATCATGGCCGTAAAATCGCCGATCAACAAAATCACCTTGTGGCCAAGATCTTGAAACAGCTTCACGCGACGCAGGTTGATGAAATGCCCCAAATGCAAGGTTGGGCCCGTTGGATCAATGCCAAAATAGACCGTAAGCTGTTTTCCAGCCTCCAGCATTTTCTGAACCTCTGCCTTTGATGGATAGACGTTCTCAACCGCGTGATTTAACACCCAATTGATTGCGTTCTTGTCAGTTGAGACCTTGGACATAATGGGCGAATTGTATCTTCTTAGAGCCGTTTTTTCAACGCCTCGCGCTTTGCTTGTGCTTCGGCGAGCTTGTCCTTCATTCCTTGAACGACTTTCTCTGGAGCTTTAGCTGTAAACTCAACGTTTCCAAGCTTTGCTTCGGTGCTTGAAATGTATTTTTCGATTTCCTCCAACTCTTTTTCCGCTTTGGCCTTTTCTTTCTCAAGATCGACTGCGCCAGCAAGATTCAAGCCGATCGTGGCAGATCCTGACTGCGCAACGACATATCCGTCTGGCATTGCGATTTTGTTTGAGGTGCATGAACCGTTAATCAAACGCATGATCCACGCCTCGTTCTGCCCGACCAACTCTTGTAGGGGCAATTCATGAATTGCCCCTACATGATCGATCACGATGAACTCAACCTTTTTCGCCGCTTCGATTCCCTGCTCCTGACGCAATCGACGCATGTCGGTGACCAATAAACGTAAACGCTCAAATTCAGGGGAGGGCGCATTACCATGCGCCCCTACATCCGATGGACCCGTCGGCCATGGCGCGACAATTAATTTTCCATCAAATCGCGCCAAACCCCAGATATGCTCGGTGACGAATGGCATGAATGGATGCCAGAGCTTCAAGATGGTCTGGAGCAATTCTGTGAGAATGATTTTCTTTCCCTTTTCGACTTTGGCGATTTCAAGATACCAATCAGCTAAATCTCCCCAGGTGAAATCACGCAACTCTTCACCAGCGGCTGAGAATTGAAATGTCTCGAGCTTTTGCGTGACAGAAGCCGCGACCTCGGACATGCGAGAGAGAATCCATTCATCTGCCAATGTTTTGGTGGTAGATGCGACATCATCTGACCCAATGGTCGTGAGAATGAAACGCGAAATATTCCAAAGCTTGTTCGTGAAATTGCGTCCGCTCTCAATCTTTTCTGTGTAATAGCGAGAATCATTTCCTGGTGAAATTCCAAACAACAAGCTGATGCGCAATGCATCGCTCCCATATTGATGAATCACTTCAATAGGATCAATTCCATTTCCGGCGGACTTGGAAAACTTTTTTCCATGTTCATCGCGCAAGATGCCGTGAATATACGCATCTTTGAAAGGAATTTCTTCAAGTGCATACGTGCTCATGAGCACCATACGCATCATCCAGAGATACAAAATCTCGTAGCCCATGGTCATCCATGCAGTTGGATGGAATGTCTTGAGATCCTGCGTCTTTTCAGGCCAACCAAGTGTGGTAAAAGTCCAAGAACCAGAAGAGAACCACGTATCAAGTGAATCTGGGTCCTGCTCCCATCCTTCGCCCAGCGGAACATCTGTCCCGACATACATTTCCTCCCCGCGATACCAGACAGGAATACGATGTCCCCACCACAGCTGGCGAGACAAACACCAATCACGCAGGTTTTCTACACGATCAAGATACAATTTCGTAAAACGATCCGGTGTGATTCTTACGGGCGCATTACCATGCGCCCCTACGGTAACCGCTTCTCGCATCAATTCACGCAACGTCTTGTCGCGCTTTGGAATGACTTTGTTCATGTCGAGCCACCACTGCGTCATGGGGATGGATTCGATCACATCGCCATATCGATCAGATGTTCCCACACTCTGCACGATGTCTTCTTCTTTTTCAAGCAAGCCCTCGGTTTTCAACCACGTAACAAATTTTTCACGCGCTTGCTCAACACTCAACCCGACATAGCCAGCGCCGGCATCTGCGGTCATCTTTCCATCAGGGCCGATTACCGGAATAATCCCGATTGGTTCGCCTTTTGCTTTTTGCTTCTCATACATCGCAAAGTCGATCGCGCTGTGCGCTGGAGTGACGCCGAGTGCTCCGGTTCCAAATCCAGGTTCAACGGCTTCATCAGCAATCACTTTGATTTCCAGCACTCTGCAAGCGCCTACATCAACCGTAAACACTTTTCCGATGTATTGCTGATAACGCGCATCTGATGGATGAACAGCCACGGCTGTATCGCCAAGCTTTGTCTCAGGACGCGTCGTGGAGATCGTGATCGGAAAGTCTTTCGCGTATTTGAACGTATACAACTTTGAAGGACGCTCCACATGCTCAATCTCATCATCCGAGCACGTTGATTGACCCTTTACAGACCAATTCACCACGCGATAGCCGCGATAAATAAGCCCGTCCTTATACATGCGGACAAACAACTCCTTCACGGCAATATTTCGCTGATCGTCCAATGTGTAGGCCAAACGCGACCAATCCGCGCTCGTGCCGACGGTGCGAATCTGATTAATGATTGTTGCTTTTGATTCTTCTGCAAATGTACGGATTTTCTCCACCAATTGCTCACGGCCCAATTCCTGACGCGGATTCTTCATCCCCTGCTCCATGAGCATCTTCTCGACTTTTGCTTGTGTCGCGATAGCCGCATGGTCGGTGCCAGGGAGCAATAACACACGCTTTCCACGCATACGCTGAAAACGTGCCATGGTATCCATCAAGGAGTTCTCCAAGGCATGACCAAGGTGCAAAACGCCGGTCACGTTTGGTGGCGGCATGATGATGGCAAAAGGCTCGCCCTTTGCATGATCAGGATTGAATGCCCCGCTTTTCTCCCAGGCGGCATAAATATCCCCCTCGACCGCAGCAGCCTCGTAGGCTTTCGGTAGTTCGGTAAAATCGGCCATAGATTAGCCAAGCTTAACGGATAAGACCGGTCCTGTGTAGGCTAGAGATTTTGTCAGAGATCTCTGACAAAATCGGTGCTAAAACAAGCGAAAAAATTGATTCTGTTTAAAAAGTGTCAACTGGTTGACAAAATGAGCATATTTGTCTAGGGTTGGACGTTGCCCTAACGTATAGACACATGGCCTTAACCCCGCAACAACAGGCAATCGAACTAATCGGTCGCGCAAAGAATATCCTTCTCACTACCCGTGAGAATGCTGACACGGACGCTATTGCCTCCGTGGTGACTTTGGGATTGTTGTTGAAAAAGCTCAATAAGAACTTTGATGCCGTGGTTCCTGGCTTTGATATGAAGGATTTGCCAGCGTTTTTACCAAAAGACATCACCATCAATGCAAATCCGGGGAGCATGCGTTCGTTTCGCATCAAGCTCAATGTAAAGGATGTCCCTCTTTCTGAACTCATGTACGACGTGAAAGATGGCCAACTCGAAATCACCATCGTGCCAAAAATGAATGCGTGGAAACCAAGCGACATGTCTTTTGCGCATGGTGATGATCGCTATGATCTCGTGATCGCCGTGGATTCCCCTGATTTGAGCTCTCTCGGCTCTTTGTTCCGCGATCAGGCTGACTTTTTGTATCGCACCACCATCATCAACATTGACCACAATCCAGCAAATGAATTCTGGGGTCAGACAAATATCGTGGATTTAAACTGCGTTTCTACCACCGAAGTTTTGTTTGGGTTTATCAATACTTGGAACGCGCAACACCTCACTTCTGATATTGCTACCTCTATTTTAACGGGCATGATTTCTGCAACGCGCAGTTTCCGCTCAGCAAACGTCACACCGAAAACGCTTCAAGCTGCATCGACCTTGGTAGAACTTGGCGCACGTCGCGCGGAGATCGTTCAGGGATTGTGGCGCACACAAACCGTTTCCACGCTCAAACTCTGGGGACGCGCACTCACGCATCTCGAGCAAGATCGCGAACTCGGACTTGTCTGGAGCACACTCAAAGAACAAGACTTCGCAGAGACGGGTGCAAAGCACGAATCGCTTGATGGTGTTGTTGAAGAACTGATCAGCGCCGCACCTGAAGCGAAAATTGTCGCGCTTCTCTCCCCTGTTGGAAATGGCGTCTCTGTCAGCCTACACGCAAAAGCGCCACTCGATGCGGCAGATATTGCACGAAGTTTTGGCGGAAGCGGAACACGTGATCACGCGAACTTTGTTTGGGATGGTCCGGGAAATATCGAACAAGACGAACAAGCGATCATCGCAAAAATTAAATCCGTGTTAGGAAGCACCCGCGTTTAAGAACCAGAGTCCAAAGTTGAGATACGAGGCAAAGCTGACCCAGATCAAATACGGCACCAGTAAATACGCCGCAGTTCTCGAGATTTTCGCAAAAGAGAAAATCGTGCCAGCGATCGCGAGCCACATCATGACAATAATGATAAACGCGAGGCCTGGCATCTGAAGACCAAAGAACACGATAGACCAAAGCGTATTGAGCGTGAGTTGAAGACCAAAGAGCATCAAAGATTCTTTGGCCTTTTTGTTTTTCTCGAGTTTCTGCCAAATCAAAAACGCAGCAATACCCATGAGGGCATAGAGAATCGTCCACACAGGACCGAATACCCACGAAGGCGGATTCAATGGCGGCTTCACCAGCGCAGCGTACCAAGTCGGAATCGATGAGAACGTAAACACCGATCCGATTAATCCAGCCGTTTCACAAATCGCAATCGAAAGAACGAAGTTTATTATATTTTTTTCAGTCATACCCAACCAGTATACCCTATTTTTGCTTTAAGAGATCACGAATCTCGCCAAGAAGAACAGCTTCGTCAGAAATGAGCTTTGGAGGAGCTGGCTTTTCTTCTTTTGGACGCAAGCGATTCATCATCTTTACAGCGAGAAACACAACCACGGCCACACAGAAAAACTCAATACTCGCTTGGAGAAAGTTACCATAGCCAATCGCGATTTCTGGAATTGGATTTACTCCATCCGTTGTCGCGGTCTGCAAAATCCATTTGAGACTTTTCAAGTTGATGCCATTCAACAAAAACCCAATCGGTGGCGTGATAATATCCGCGACCAATGAAGTGACGATCTTTCCAAACATTCCACCAATGATCACAGCCATCGCCAGATCCACCACATTCCCTCGCATGATAAATTTTTCAAACTCTTTGAGAATTTTCATGGGGGTAGTATACACGAAATTCCGACTCCCACCGGACGACTCCTCCCCCTGCCCCCATTCCGACTCCTCCCC